>JAEEGL012169285.1_pt1 | contig 19702 bp, 11 predicted proteins | sample 9134231 | NCBI WGS metagenome assembly JAEEGL01 (sample SAMN16246548, study PRJNA631951) | gut metagenome | biome: gut microbiome; feature: rumen; material: fiber-attached | host: Bos | place: Iran: Karaj | collected 2018-10 | reverse complement strand
GAGGCACATCCGGACCGCGGCATCATGAATATCGACGTGTCGTCCTTCGGCAGGCTTGCGCACAGACTTTTTGAGGAGGAGGGGGTTATGACCCCTCCTTTACTTGACGATATGGGCAAGACGCTGATCTTGAGGCGGCTTGCGGGGGAGATGGAGGAGGAGCTTCCCTCCCTTGGCGGCAGGCTCAGGCGCCCGGGATATATCGCCGAGATCAAGTCCGTGATTTCGGAATTCATGCAGTACGGCATTGCCCCGGAGGATGTGGACAGGCTGATCGCCTCCTGCAGGGAGCACGGCGCGTTGAAAGCCGGACGCGGAGCGCTGGAGGGGAGGCTTGCGGATATCCGGACCATCTACGCGCGCTTTCTGGAATTCGAGAGGGACAGCTATGCGACGTCGGAGGAGACGCTGACGCTTATGGCGGAGACGGCGCGCACATCGGAGCTTGTGAGGCGGAGCGTTTTCGTGTTTGACGGCTTTACCGGCTTCACACCGGTGCAGAACCAGGTGCTTGCCGCCCTTATCGGGTCCGCGAGACAGGTGGTCGTGTCCCTGGTACTGTCTGAGGACGGAGGAAAGCCGCCTGCGCTCGTCGAGAGAACCTCCCATGCGGGGCCCGAGCAGTCTCTGTTCTACCTTACGCGCAAGACGGTTAAGGATCTCACTGCGCTCGCCATGGAGGAGGGGGCGGCGAGGGAGAAGGACGTCTTTCTTAAGCCGGAGGGTACAGAGCTTCCCAGATTTGCCGGGCATCCGGCACTTGCCCATCTCGAGAGGTGTCTTTTCCGCTATCCTGTCCTGGCATTTGAGGGGGACGCCCCGGAGACTGCGGTCACCTCGGCACCGACGGTGGAGGAGGAGGTGCGGCGCATGTTCCGGCGCATCCGTTACCTCACCGCGGGAGGGGACTGCTGCTACAGGGATATCGCCGTGATGGCTGCGGATCTTAACAGCTATGCGGATGCGGCGGAACGCTTCTCCAGGGTTTACGGAATCCCCGTTTATCTTGACCGCACCAGGGCAGTCACGCACGATCCTGTGACGGAAGCTGTCCGGGCAGCACTCTCCGTGATTATCAATGATTACAGCTATGCCTCGGTTTTCCGCTACTTAAGGAGCGGAATGAGCGCACTTACCGCGGAGGAAACGGATATTCTGGAAAACTACTGCCTCTCCCACGGTGTCCGCGGCGCAAGGCGGTGGAGAATGGCATTTGACGACGGGACGGAGGAATCAAGAAAGAAGGTACTGGACGAGCTTGAGATGCTGAGAGTGCCCAGGGGTACCGCCGCAGAGCGCACCAGGGCGCTTGCCCTCTTTATGGGGAAAACCGGGATGCAGGAGAAGATTCTTGCGCTCGCGGAGGAAGCGGACCAGGAAGGCGCCCCGGAGAGGGCTTCGGAATACCGCCAGATTTATCAGGAAATGATGGAACTCCTGGACCGGCTTTATGTGCTTCTCGGAGATGAACCGCTCTCCCAGGAGGAATACCTGGAGCTGGTGGAGACGGGGATTGGCGAGATCCGGCTTGGAATCCTGCCGCAGCAGGCGGATCGGGTGCTTGTCGGTGACCTGATCCGGACAAGGCTCCCGCAGGTGCGCTATCTCTTCGTGCTCGGGGCGAACGACGGAAATATCCCTGCCGGAATAACGAACGGCGGCCTGATTTCCGATCTGGACAGGGAATTCCTCAAGTCGGAGGGGTTCGCCCTCGCTCCGACGCCGAGGGAGCAGATGTACACCCAGAGGCTTTATCTTTACCTTGCACTCACCAAGCCGACGGACGGCCTTTTCCTCTCCTGTGCCGAGGTGGCGGAAGACGGGCGGAGCCTCAGACCTTCCTACCTTATGGGGCTTTTCATGAATCTGCTTCCCGGGGCAAGGACCGAGGATATGCTGGGGACGGACAGCTTAAGCGATGCAGTGGGGGACCTCGCGGAAGGCGCAAGGCACTACGCCGAGGGAGCGCTCGACCGCGACGGGGCGGAGCTCGCCCGTTTCCTCACGCTCTACGGGGTGCTGAGTGCAGAGCGGGAGACAGGGAAGGAAGCAGACCGCATCGCCGGTGCTGCATTCTCGTATTACGTCCCGGAGAAGCTCTCCGGGGAGGCAGTCAGTGCGCTCTACGGAGGTGTGATTACGGGGAGCGTAAGCAGGATGGAGCAGTGTGCCGCCTGCTTCGGAAGGCAGTTCCTCCAGTACGGGCTGAGGCTCTCCGAGAGAGACGAGTACAGGTTTGAGCCTGTGGACTCGGGCAGCATACTTCACAGCGCCCTTGAGGAGTTTTCAGAGGAGCTGAGGAGGAAGGGAATCCGCTGGACCGACCTTGGTGATGAGGAGGGCGACGCAATTGCGGACAGTATCATCAGCCGGATCTCGGAGAGGTACGGAAACCAGGTGCTCTATGCAAGCAGCCGCACCGCCGGCTCGGTCGGCAGGATGAAAAGGATATTGAGGCGCGCCGTGCGCTCTCTGAAGTACCAGCTCTCCCAGGGCGGATTTACGCCTTATGCCTATGAGCTTTCCTTCGGCGGACAGTCTGAGGACCGTCCGTGGCTTTCCTGGGAGCTTCCTGAGGGAACCATGAAGCTGAGGGGAAGAATAGACCGCGTGGATATTGCCGAGGGGGACGGCGAGGTTTATGTAAAGATCATTGATTACAAGTCCGGTTCGCGGGACATCGACCGGGAGAAGGTGAACCAGGGCCGCCAGCTGCAGCTCCCCGTATACATGGGCCAGGCGCTGAGGCTGATCCAGGAGCGCTTTCCGGGAAAGGAGGCCGTTCCCGCCGCGATGCTTTACTGCCGTCTGTACGACCCCTATACCAGAGCGGAGATCCCGGCCGCACCGGGAGAACTGCCCGCAGGGGAGCTGCCCGCGGAGGTGCGGAAGGCACTTAGGCCGTCGGGGCTCGTAAACGCGAGGCAGGAAATTATCGCGATGCTGGACCGGAGCCTTGGCGCGGGCGGCAATTCGGAGGTTATTCCGGTAAGGACGAAGAAGGATGGCTCCGCATATGACGACAAGAGCGTGTTTACCGACGAGGAGTACGCGGAGATCGCCGAAGGATGCGAGGAAGCCCTGAAGGCACTCGGCAGTGCGGTCCTCTCCGGGGAGACGGCGCGCAATCCCGTAAAATCGGGCCAGGACGACTCTTGTACCTACTGCCCGTTCAGGGATGTATGCGGATTTGACCCCCGCCTGCCGGGATACAGTGAGGGAGTAAGGAATTGAGTGATCTCAGGTTTACGGACAAACAGCAGGAAGTCATCGACGTCCGGATGCGGAATGTGCTGGTTTCCGCCGCGGCGGGCAGCGGGAAGACCGCGGTGCTCGTGGAGCGGATTATCCGCCTTGTCAGTGAGGGAGAGTCTCCCGCGGATGTGGACGAACTTCTGGTCGTGACTTTCACCAGGGCGGCAGCCTCGGAGATGAAGGAGAGAATAGGAAAGGCCATCGAGGCAAGGCTCGCCGTCGATCCGGAGAACGCGCATCTCCAGCGGCAGGCTACCCTCCTGCATACCGCGCAGATCACGACGATCGACAGCTTCTGCACGTGGCTTCTCCGCAACAGTTTCTCCGATATCGGACTGGATCCGGGCTTCAGGCAGATGGGCGAGGAGGAGGCAAAACTGCTCCTCTCCGATGCCCTGGACAGCTTCCTGGAGAAGCAGTATGCGGCCGCGGACCCGGCATTCACCGATCTTGCGGATTATTTCTGCCCGGGGGTCGGGGACAGTGAGCTGCGGGACATTATTCTCCAGCTCTATAACCGGGCCATGTCCCATCCTTACCCGGAGGAGTGGCTTAAGGAGAGGGCAGCGGATTATGACGTGCCGGAGGGCGGCCTGTTCCGTGCGGACTGGATGGACAGTTTTATCACGGGAATCGAGGAGCAGCTTCTTGAGACCAGGGAGGAGTACCAGCGGATGATCCGGCTCTGCTCGCTGCCCGAAGGTCCCGCACAGTATCTGGATTTCCTGGAGGAGGAGCGGGACAGCATCTTTTCCGGTGTGGCGGAGCATGCAGGGGAGGGAACGGCAGAGGAGAGGTACGGCCGTCTCTTTGCCGCGGTGAACACAGAGTTCGCTTCACTGCCCGGAAAGGGAAGGAAGAAGGACAGCGACGCCGCCGACCCTGAACTTAAGGAGGTAGTCAAGGATACCAGAAACCGGGCAAAGGAGGCACTCAAATCTCTGCGCACCCGCTTTTTCTCCGCTTCTGCCGAAGATACGGAAGAGATCATGCGCTACATTGCCCCGTATCTTAAGCGGCTCATCGCGCTGACCCTGGATTTTGCTTCGGACTACGCCGCGGCCAAGCGGGACAAAGGCGTGATCGATTTCAACGACCTTGAACATCTCGCGCTCTCCGTAGTGGCGGAAAGAACGGAGGACGGCGAGGTTAAGCTCACTCCGGCGGGCAGGTCCTACCGGGAGCACTTCCGGGAGATTCTCATCGACGAGTACCAGGACAGCAACGATGTCCAGGAACTGATGCTTTCCATGCTTTCCGGCGAATCCGAGGGCAGGGACAACAGGTTTATGGTGGGCGATGTCAAGCAGAGCATTTATAAGTTCAGGCTTGCGAGGCCGGAGATATTCATGCAGCGCTTTGCCGAGTACGCGTCGGATGACGGGCATCACCGCAGGATAGATCTTGACCGGAATTTCCGGAGCCGCAGGGAGGTGATAGATGCGGTCAACACCGTCTTTTCCAGGATCATGCGGCCGGAGGTCGGAGGCGTCGCCTACACGGAGGAGGTCTCGCTGAAGCAGGGCGCTTCGTACCCTGAACCCGAAGACGGGAGCGAAGATCCCTGGACAGCGGAACTCATGATCACGGAGCCGGAACAGGAGGGGGAGGAGGAAGGATCGGCGGCGATTCCCGCGAACAGGGCGGAAATCATGAACATCGCCAGGCGCATCAGGGAGCTGCACGGCTCCTTCCCGGTTGCGGAGAACGGAAGGCTGAGGCCTGCGGCGTACGGTGACATCGTCGTGCTCATGCGCTCGACTGCCGGTGCGGACGAGATCATACGGTCGGTGTTCGAGGAGGAAGGGATCCCCTGCCATATCGCGTCCAGGGCCGGGTATTTTGCGGCGGAGGAGATCCGCACTCTGATCCAGTTCCTCCGGGTGCTGGACAATCCCCGGCAGGATATCCCTCTCTACGGCGTACTCCGCGGGTATTTCGGCGCTTTTTCCGAGAGCGAGACCGCGCTTCTCCGCGCGTCCGGGAGGGACACGGATCTGTACGGAGCGGTCGTTCTCGCGGCGGCGGACAGCGCAAGCCCTGTGCGTGATAAATGTGCGGGCTTCCTGGAGTTTATCGGCCTGTGGAGAAAGCGCAGGATCACACTTCCCATCCATACGCTGGTGCAGCAGATTATAAACGACACCGGTTATGACCGTTATGTGGCTGCGCTTCCCTCCGGGGGACAGCGCTCCGCCAACCTGAAGCTTTTCATCCACCAGGCGGCCGTCTTCGAGCAGACCGCGTACACCGGCCTGTTCCAGTTCCTCCGGTATCTTGACGAGATGAAGGAGCGGGACGTGGACTTCGGCGAGGCGTCCATGAATTCGGAGAACGCGGATGTAGTGAGGGTGATGACGATCCATCACAGCAAGGGACTGGAGTTCCCGGTCTGTATAGTCGCGGGGCTGTCGAAGGGGTTTAACCTGAATGACGGCAAGGGCACGCTTATCATGGACAGCGAGGCAGGGATCGGGATGAACTGCTGCGATGTCTCCCGCAGGGTGCAGGGAAGCACCGCAAGGAAGGAGATGATCGCGGATCGCGTGAAGAACGACAGCCTCGGCGAGGAGCTGAGGGTACTTTACGTGGCGATGACCAGGGCGAAGGAAAAACTGATCCTCTCCGGAACGGTGAAGGAGTACGACCGGAAGACAGGCGGATATGCCTTCCGGCTGGCCGGGCTCTCAAGACTTCCGGTTTCCGTGATCCGGGAATCCAGGTGTGCTCTGGACTGGATACTTGCGGCACTGGCCGCCGGAGAAAGACCGGAGGGGAAGGAGGGGGAGGACCCTGCGGAGGAAAGCGCCGGCCCCTTCCGGATAATCCGGGTTACCCCGAAGATACTCCGCACCGAGGCCGCAGGGAGAAGGACGACCCTTGCGCTCCGCGAGGAAAAACTGGCCCGGGCGGCGGAGAGAGTCCGCAGGTACGGTGCCGGCGGAGCGGAGGATGCCGGCTATGCACGGGAGCTCATGGAGAGTTTTGGCAGAAAATACGCCCACGGCGAGCTGACGGGACTCTTTACCAAGACTTCCGTCACGGAGCTGAAGAGGCGGGCAGGCCTGGAGATGAGGGACGACGGCATCGCGGTGAAACAGGCCGGGGACGGCGAAGCGGTTCTTTATCCGGCGCGGCCCGCGGAACCTCTGCTTCCTGCCTTCATGAAGAAGGAAAAGGGGAAGCTTACCGGAGCGGCAAGGGGCACGGCGATCCACCGCTTCATGGAAATCTGCGATTACAGTGCGCTTTTTGCGGAGGACGGAAGAGCACGGGGGGAGGAGGAATTCCGGCAGTACACTGCGGGGCTTCTCGAGTCCGGGCGTCTTCTGCCCGAGGAGGCGGAGACGCTGCTTCCCGAAGTGATAATGCCGTTCATGCGTTCCGGGCTGGGAGAACGGATGGCCGGGGCGGAGAGGCGGGGAGTGCTCTACCGGGAGCAGCCCTTCGTCATGGGGATAGACGCAGACCGGATAAACCCGGAGTTTCCGGGAGGTGAGACATTGCTGATCCAGGGGATCATCGACGCCTTTTTCTATGAGGGGGACGGGATTGTCCTCGTCGACTACAAGACGGACAAGGTGAGATCCGGCGCGACGCTCTTAAAGAAATACAAGGTGCAGCTGGATTATTATGCTGAGGTGCTTGAGCGTCTTATTCACCTTCCGGTGAAGGAGAAACTGATCTATTCCTTCGCTCTTAACGAGGTGATCCCGGTTCCGGACCGTGCGGGGGGATCCGGCCGGAGCGCGCTTCCGGACCGGGAAAGGACAGATTCCGCCGGGGCAAAGAACGGGTCCGGCCAAGGAAAAGGTTGACAGCCGGGGGCGGCAGGCTTATTTTAGTTGCAGCAACTGAATACACGCTAGGGGAGCATATGCTGAGAAGCCGGTATATCCGGCGACCCTCATTACTTGAACCGGATAATACCGGCGTAAGGAAGCGGACTTAAGCCTGCGGCATAAAGCCGGGCGCCAAGTCGACATGTGACCCTCCTGCGCATGAAAAGGAGGTATTTTTATGTCTTTTTTTGCAGTGCTTGCCGAGGACGGAAGCTACGCGCTGACCGGGGCGGGGTATACTGCGCTCGTCATCGCCATGGCGGCGCTTCTTCTTCTGGGATGCTTTGTCTTCAAGGCGGATGAGAAGGCGGACATCAGCGCGAGAAAACTGGTCTTCTCCGCGATAGCGATGGCTCTCGCCTTTGTCTCCAGCAGCATCAAGATCATCCACATGCCCATGGGCGGTTCCGTCACGCTCTTCTCCATGTTCTTCATCACGCTGATCGGCTACTGGTACGGTGCCGGAATGGGCCTTCTCGCGGCAGTATCCTACGGAATCCTGCAGATGATCGTCGATCCTTATATCATCGGGGTGCCGCAGCTTTTCTGCGATTATATTTTCGCCTTCGGCGCGCTGGGCCTTTCCGGATTACTGCGCAATGCCAGGGGAGGCATGATTAAGGGCTATCTTCTGGGAGTAGCCGGGCGTTTTCTCTTCAGTTTTCTCTCGGGCTATATCTTCTTCGGCATGTACGCGCCGGAGGGAATGAACCCTGCCGTCTATTCCTTCCTCTACAACGGGGCATATCTCTTCGCGGAGGCGGCGCTTACCGTAGTCGTAGCGATGATCCCCGCGGTGTCGTCCGCCCTTAAGCGTGTGAAGGACATGGCGCTGGGGGAAGGATAATATCACGGACGGCGGCCGGCATCCGGCCGGAAAGTGCAGCGGACAATGAATGATCGGGACGCGACGGAGAAAAAGGAAGAAAAGAGAGCAGGAGGCGGACTGATAAAGGAGGTCTTCCTGCCGTTTGCGTTGGCAGCAGTCCTTACCGAGTGCGTTTCTGCTGCTTCCGGCGCGGCGCTGGATATGCTGGCGGCACGGAGCGAAGCGGCGGCGGTGTATTTCCTCCGCTGGCCGGGGGACAGGAATCTTGCCGCCCTCGCCGCAGGGATGACCGCCCTGCTTCTTTATTCCGTAAAGCCCGCCCGGCCGGAGATCGCCCATGTGCAGGGAACACCCGGGACTCTCGGACAGCCGGGGGACTTCGCACTGATGATCCTTGTCTCCATCTGCGCGGCACTGGCCATCAACGGAACAGTGTCGCTCTTCGGCGGACTGCCCGGGCATACTTTCGGCGAGACGGCGGGAGGGTACGGAGCGGCCGCAGCCCGCGAGGGAGAAAGTATGCCGGGAATGCACCTTATTCCCGGATTTGCGGTATACACGCTTCTCTCTCCGCTTGCGGAGGAGGCCCTCTTCAGAGGAGTGCTGTTCGTCCGCCTCGGCAGAAGGACAAGTTTTGCCGGCGCGGCTTTTCTCTCCGCGGCAATGTTCTCGCTCTGGCACGGGACGGGGCCTTCCGCCGTCTATGCCCTCATCATGGGGATGCTGTTCTGCGCGGCGTTCGCCCTCACGAGGAAGTTCACTGCCGCGGTCGCGATGCACGGAGCGGCGAATGCTGCGGTGTATCTGCTTTATGTCGCGCTGGGTCTTTCCGACGCGCTTTCCAGGCCATGGATGATCGCGCTTTTCGCGCTCGGAGCGGCGATGGGCATATTCCTGATCCGGGAGCGGCTTAAGAAGGAGGAGAAGCCTTAAGCAAAGGCGGGGGTTCCGGGGACAGCCCGCAAAGGGATCCCTGCAGAGCCGAAAATAAATAAACTCGAAAGAAAAAGCCTTATCGTTGCGCGGGGACTAAGGTTGCGGTAATATATCATCTGTGCGTCTGTCTGTACTAAAGCGGCAGTTTTATGATATACTATCTCAGTATGTCCGGCACCGAATAAGGCATCTTTTATATTTGAAGAAACAGATTGGAGAAATACAATGAGCGTTAAGGTCGAGAAACTCGAAGGCAGCATGGCGGATCTTGTCATCACCGTGTCCGCGGAGGAATTCAACAGCGCGATTAAGCGCGCATATGAGAAGCAGAAGGGCAAGATTTCTGTTCCCGGCTTCCGCAAGGGCAAGGTTCCGCTCAATATGGTGGAGAAGCTCTACGGCGAGGCGGTTTTCTATAATGACGCTGCGGATGACCTGATCAACAGCACCTACCCCGAAGAGGCGGAGGCCTGCGGGGAGTCGATCGTATCCAGCCCGGAGATTTCCGTGGAGCAGATCGGCAGAGATAAGGATTTCATCTACCGAGCGAAGGTCGCGCTGAAGCCTCCGGTGAGCCTTGGCAAGTACAAGGGCGTCGAGGTGGAGAAGACGGATATCGAGGTCACCGAGGAGGAGATCGACAAGGAGATCGAGAACGTTCGCGAGCGCAACTCCCGCATGGAGGAAGTGACGGACCGCCCGGTGAAGGACGGCGATATCACTACGCTTGATTTCGAGGGATTCGTTGACGGAGTCGCCTTCGAGGGCGGCAAGGGCACGGATTACCCGCTGACCATCGGCTCCGGTTCGTTCATCCCCGGTTTCGAGGAGCAGCTCATCGGAGCGGAGATCGGTGTGGAGAAGGAGGTCAACGTTACCTTCCCCGAGAACTACCAGGCCGCTGAGCTCGCCGGCAAACCCGCCGTCTTCAAATGCACCGTCAAGAAGATCCGCGAGAAGATTCTTCCCGAATTCAACGCGGACTTTGTCGGCGACATCTCCGAGTATGACACTGTGGAGGAGTACCGCGAGGATGTGAAGAAGGAGATCACCGCCCGCAAGGAGAAGGAGGCGAAGTCGGCCAGGGAGGACGCCGTCGTGAAGGCGATCGTCGAGGATGCGGCGATAGAGCTCCCCGAGCCCATGATCGAGACCCAGCAGCGCCAGATGGTAAGCGAGTTCGAGCAGCAGCTCAGAATGCAGGGCATGCAGCTTAGCCAGTACCTTCAGTATACCGGCGGCAGTGAGGAACAGATGCTTGAGAGCATGCGGCCCACAGCGGTCAACCGCATCAAGACGCGCCTCGTGATGGAGGAGATCGTCAAGGCGGAGAATATCACCGCGACAGAAGAGGACTTTGATGCGGAAATCCAGCGCATGGCCGAACAGTACCAGATGGAGGCCGACCGCGTGAAGGAGATTCTCGGCGAGGCCGGAAAGAAGCAGACCATGGAGGATCTGGCTGTCCAGAAGGCAGTGACCTTTGTAGTGGATGCTTCCGTCGAGAAGAAGGCCGCCGCGAAGAAGAGCGAGGACTGAGAATCCGCGCGATAAAGGAGTAATACATGGCAGCATATATTCCTTATGTTGTGGAGCAGACCGGAAACGGCGAGCGCTCCTATGACATTTTTTCCAGACTGCTCAAGGAGCGGATCGTTTTCCTCGGCGACGAGGTAAACGACACAACTGCGGAGCTGGTCGTTGCCCAGATGCTCTTCCTTGAGGGAGAGGATCCGGAGAAGGACATCCAGTTCTACATCAACAGCCCCGGCGGGTCGATTTCCGCGGGCATGGCGATTTATGACACGATGCATTTCGTGAAATGTGATGTGTCCACTATCTGTGTCGGGATGGCCGCGAGCATGGGCGCGTTCCTGCTGGCGGGCGGGACAAAGGGCAAGCGCTTCTCCCTTCCGAATTCGGAGATCCTGATTCATCAGCCTCTGGGCGGGACGCAGGGCCAGGCCAGCGACATCGCCATCCAGGCGGCGCACATGGCGCGCATCAAGGACAAGATGAACCGCATCCTTTCGGAGAATACCGGGCGCAGCTACGAGGAGATCGTGCGCGACACCGACAGGGACAACTGGATGACCGCCGAGGAAGCGCTCGAGTACGGCATCATCGACCGCATCTACACAACGCGCAAGGAGATCGCCGCGCAATAACCGGACCGGACAGCATTTCAGGCTCCGCACGGCAGCAGTCTTGTCGGCTGCTGCAGGCGGGGCCTGTGGGTTTTACAGAAGAATAAAGGGGAGTTATGTCAGACACGAAGAAAATGGAACCCGGACCGCCCAGGTGTTCGTTCTGCGGACGCACGGAGCGCCAGGTGGGAAAACTTATCGCAGGCCCGGATAATGTCTACATCTGCGAGGACTGCGTCGCGATCTGCAATGACATCATCAACGAGGACCTTCAGGGGGACGAGGAGAGCCCGGAGAGCGTCCTCGGTGATATCAAGCTGTTAAAGCCGGAGGAAATCCGCCGTTTCCTCGACGAGTATGTCATCGGACAGGATGAGGCAAAGAAGGTCCTCTCCGTAGCGGTCTACAACCATTACAAGAGAGTGCTTGCGGGAAACGACGGCCAGGACGACGTGGAGCTCCAGAAGAGCAATATTCTTATGCTCGGTCCCACAGGCTCGGGCAAAACTTATCTCGCCCAGACGCTTGCGAAAATTATCGGCGTTCCTTTCGCGATCGCGGATGCGACGACGCTTACCGAGGCAGGATACGTCGGCGAGGATGTGGAGAATATCCTGCTGAAGCTGATCCAGGCGGCGGATTACAATATTGAGCGTGCTCAGCTGGGAATTATCTATATCGATGAGATCGACAAGATCGCCAAGAAGGGCGAGAACGTCTCTATTACCAGGGACGTCTCCGGCGAGGGTGTCCAGCAGGCACTGTTAAAGATCATTGAGGGCACGGAAGCCTCTGTCCCTCCCCAGGGCGGGCGCAAGCATCCGCACCAGGAACTGATCCAGATTGATACCTCCAACATCCTTTTCCTGTGCGGCGGCGCTTTCGACGGCCTGGACAAGATCATCGGCGCCAGGCTCGATCACCGCTCCATCGGATTTGCCGCGGATGTCAACGAGAAGCAGGAGAAGACGACAGGCGCGCTGCTTAAGGACGTCCTGCCCCAGGATCTGGTCAAGTTCGGGCTGATTCCCGAGTTCATCGGCCGTGTGCCCGTGACCATCTCCCTCGACGGACTGGACAAGGAAGCCCTGATCCGCATCATCCGCGAGCCGAAGAATGCGCTGATCAAGCAGTACCGCAAGCTGTTCTCCTACGACCATGTCGATCTGGATTTCGACGACGACGCGGTGGAGGCTATCGCGGAGCTGGCAATGAACCGCCAGACCGGTGCGAGGGGACTGCGCTCCATCATGGAGAAGGTCATGATGGACGTGATGTACACCATTCCTTCCGATGACACCATTACCAAATGTGTGATTACCAAGGCTGCGGTGGACGGCACCGAAAAGCCGAAGATCTTCCGGAAGGGTGAAGAGAACCGGGAGGAGAGCAGACCTGTCGCGTAAGACAGGGGAAAACTCTCCAGGGCCAGTCTTTGAGCAGCATGCCGGTGAGTGCCCTAAGGAGCGGCAGGATGGTAATCAGATCAGTTAATCTGGAGACAGTCTGCGGAGTGACGAGCAGGCTTCCCGAGCATGACATGCCGGAGTTCGCGTTCGCGGGAAAGAGCAACGTGGGAAAATCCACGCTGATCAACGGTATCATGAACCGGAAGAACTACGCGCGTACCAGCGCGCAGCCCGGGAAGACGCAGACCATCAATTTCTATAATGTCAATGATGAGTTCTACCTCGTGGATCTGCCCGGATACGGCTACACCAACGCCTCCGTGGAGGTGAAGGAACAATGGGGCAGGATGATCGAGCGCTATCTGAAGAAGAGCAGAGCCCTGAAGGCGGTTTTCCTGCTGTTGGACATCCGGCATGAGCCGTCAGCCAATGATGTGCTGATGTATGACTGGATACTTAAGGCGGGATTCACCCCTGTGATCGTTGCAACGAAGGCGGACAAGATCAAGCGCTCTCTTCTTGCGGGGCAGCAGAAGCTTCTTAGAAGCACCCTGGCGGAGAAGAGCAGTGTGCTTCCGCCCGGTTCGGGCGAGGAGAAGCGCATGAAGGTCATTGCCTGGTCCGGGCTGTCGAAGGCCGGTCGGGAAGAGCTCTATGAGCTGCTGGATGAGCTCCTCGCGGAGCAGGATGACCGCTCTGAGGAGAGGAAAGACTCCGGGAATGTATCCCCGGAGGAATAAGGAAACAAGGCGGGATAAAAGCCTTATGACGTAAAAAGCCCCGGTTGCGGGGCTTTTTTACGTGAAAATACTACAGGCCGGTCTTGACGAACTGGTTGTACATCTGGGGGTTGACCGACAGCACGGACTTCTGGTTGTCCGGGTGCTTCGTCGCGATTCTCGGCCTGCAGACCGCGGTAGAGCCTCGGATGATGAGCGCCGGACGCAGGAGGTTTTTCGCAATTGCGACGCTGCCGAGCATCGCGTAGAGTGCGTAATACCCGCACCGTCCGAGCTCCGTGCGGTTCTGGCGGATCGTTGTGAGCGGGGGATCGAGTGTCTCCGCCAGAGGGAGGTCATCGAATCCTACGACGCTGATATCATCCGGGACGTTCAGCCCAAGTCCGGTTACGGAGCGGATCACTCCGGATGCGATAAGGTCGTTCCCGCAGAGAATCGCCGTCGCGCCGCCGTCGATGAAGGAAGGTACATGCTCATCGGCAACCTCGGCAACGAAGTAGTCGTAGACTGCCAGATTGGGATCGATCAGGAGATGGCGCTTCGCCATGCTGTTGAGGTAGGCGTACATGCGCTGGTCAGAGACTCGGGATCCCCTCGAACCGTTGAGAAAGGCAATCTTCTCGTGCCCGAGGGCATGAAGATGACCCACCGCCATGTCGATCGCCTCGTCGTTGTCGGTGCCGACGCAGGCGACGTTCGGATTTGCCGGAATAAAGTTGTCGAGAAGAGCGCTGGGGACAGTGGTGTTATACAGCTGGTCCATCCACGGGGAATCCAGGGCGAGGCCGAGGAAATATGCGCCTGCGTATTTGTGCTCCACCATCCACCGGTCATAGCGCTCGCTGTTCTGGAACGTCTTGGTGAGCGGGATGACGTCGACCGTCCAGTTGTCCCTGTTTGCCGCCTGGCGGAAGCCCATGACGATGTCGTATCCGAAATCACCCTCGGAGCTGCAGTTCATATTCTCAATGAACAGTGCAAGCCGGCCGTTCTCGCGTTTCCTGGCGCTGCGGCTGGTGTAGCCGAGCTCGACGGCGGTGTCGAGAATCGCCGCGCGCAGATCCTCGCTGATATCCCTGCCCCCGTTCAGGCCCTTGGAAACCGTGCTCACGGAGACGCCGAGCCGGTTAGCGATATCCTGCATTGTAGCCATTTGCGTGCCTTTCCAAGAATAAGCCCCGGAATATCCGGGTCTGGTAATTCCGGGAATATTATACGAGCTTAAGGCGGGGAAAAACAACAATTGCGAAAGTTTACGAAAGAATTTGGATGTATTTTACAAGAGCATATGGGCGAAATTGTAGATTTTGACGGATTGTCAACCGGAATATTGACAACTATGTCCAAACAGGTCTATCTTTTACAATAGCACAGCGAAAGTTTACGAAAGAACACGCCGCAGTCAGCGGCTGGCTCTTCCGCACAACCAAAGCAGTCATACCTATCATCATTATTCAGGAGGACATTATGAAGAAGAGAATTGCATCACTTGTTGTGAGCGGTATTCTCGCAGCATCACTCCTCGCAGGATGCGGTGCGTCACCGGCGCCGGCTCCTGCAGCGGAAGCTCCCGCAGCGGAAGAGGCGGCACCTGCTGCAGAAGAAGCACCTGCAGCGGAAGAAGCAGGGGACGTGGATTACGGCAGCGGCGAGATCAAGATCTGGGTCGCGGACAATGTTGTCGATTTCACCAACTCTCAGATTGAGACCTTCAAGGCGGATCACCCGGAATTCTCCGGATATACCTTTACCGTCAGCCCTGTCGGTGAGGGTGATGCCGCAAGCAACATGATCACCGATGTCGAAGCAGGCGCGGATGTCTTCGCGTTCGCGCAGGACCAGATCGCCCGTCTTGTTGCCGCCGGCGCTCTTGAGGAGGTTGCTCCCGAGAACATTGACGCGATCAAGAGCCAGAACGATGCCGGCGCTGTCGGCGCGGCGACTGTCGGCGATACGTTGTATGCTTATCCGCTGACCTCGGACAACGGCTATTTCCTTTACTATGACAGCAGCGTGATCACCGATCCCTCCGATCTGGACAAGATCATCGCTGACTGCGAGGCGGCCGGAAAGAACTTCTACTTCCAGATCAACTCCGGCTGGTATCAGACTGCGTTCTTCTTCGGAACCGGCTGCACCCTTACCTATGACACCGACGATACCGGTGCATTCACCGCGGCAAATGTCGACTATGCCTCCGACAAGGGTCTTGTAGCCTTAAAGGAGATCATCAAGCTGAACAGCTCCCCTGCGTTCCAGAACGGCTCCTCCGCCGGCGAGACCTCCAATATGGCGGCGATCGTCACCGGCACATGGGATTCCGGCACGGTTCAGGAACTCCTCGGAGACAATTACGCATGCGCGAAGCTTCCTTCCTTCGTCGGTGCTGACGGCAATACCTATCAGCTCTCCGGTTTCGGCGGATTCAAGCTCCTCGGCGTGAAGCCCCAGGAAGACGAGAACAAGCTCGCAGTCTGCGATGCTCTTGCGGCTTTCCTGACCAGCGGCGACGTACAGCTTGCCCGCTATGACGCGGTCGGCTGGGGCCCCTCCAACCTCGATGCGCAGAAGTCTGATGCTGTTCAGGCGGACACCGCTCTTTCCGCACTGGCAGAGCAGCTTGCCTACACCATCCCTCAGGGCCAGTACCCCAACGATTACTGGTCACTCGCCGAGGGCCTCGGCGATGACGTGATCCAGGGCAACCTCAGCGTGGATTCCAGCGATGAGGATCTCATGGCGACCCTGACCACCTTCCAGGAGACCTGCATCTCCTATGCGAAGTAAATAACGAAGAAGGCACCCGGAGGATTCCGGGATAACCCGAAGACGCGGGCCGGCATACTGATGCCGGCCCGCGGTTTCGATAAGGAAAGGGTACCAGGCAGAGTATCCTGTTAATCACTGGGAACCGGGGGGAGGCACTATGGCACAGAAAACCGCCGCAAAGGCGGACAACCAGACAAAACTGCTCAGCCCTGCGCAGATTTTCTTCCGCGCACTGAAAGACCGGACAGCCGAGCTGGGAACGACATTTATCCGCGGAGACTGGAAGTCGAAACTGTCCTACATCATCATGGGATTCGGGCCGCTTATGCGGGGACAGATCGTGAAGGGCATAAGCTTCCTGCTTTCGGAGATCCTGTTTATCGTATATATGGCGGGCTTTGGGGGCAAATATCTCGCCAAGATGAGCTCGCTCGGCACCGTGGCAACCCAGAAGATCGGCCGCAAGACAGTTTACGGGGACAACAGCTTCCTTATCCTGCTCTTCGGACTTCTGACCATTGTCGTCATCGCGGTGTTCATCCTTCTCTGGGCGATGAATATCCATGAGAACGCCGAGGAGGAGAGAAGATTAAAGGCCGGCAGGGCACTGCCCACAAACCGCCAGCTTCTTGCGTCGCTTCTCGACCAGAACTTCGACAAAACACTGCTGGCACTTCCGGTCACCGGCATCTTCGTATTCACGGTGCTGCCGATCATTTTCATGATCTGTGTGGCCTTCTCGAACTATGACGCTACGCATCAGCCGCCCACGAACCTCTTTACCTGGGTGGGGCTGGAGAACTTCCGGAACCTGTTCAATTTCGGCACCAACGGTTTTGGATCCACCTTCCTCACAGTGCTGACCTGGACGCTGGTCTGGGCTTTCTTTGCCACATTCATTGACTACTTCCTCGGAATGGCCGTGGCACTCTTAATCAACAAGAAGGGGATCCGGTTCAAGAAGCTCTGGCGCACGATCCTGGTGCTGACTATCGCCGTTCCGCAGTTCGTTTCTCTTCTTTACATCACAAAGATGTTCGCAAACGACGGTATCGTGAACGCGTATCTCATGAAATGGGGCTGGGTCAGCTCGCCGATCCCGTTCTGGACGAATCCCACGCTCGCGCGCATCACCATCATCGTAGTCAATATATGGATCGGCATTCCATACATGATGCTGATTGCTACGGGACTTCTGATGAATATTCCCGAGGATCTCTACGAGAGCGCGAGGATAGACGGCGCCAATGCATTCCAGACCTTCTGGAGCATCACGCTGCCGTACATGCTGTTCGTCACCGGACCGTTCCTGCTGACGCAGTTTACAGGCAACCTCAACAACTTCAACGTCATATTCCTTCTGACTCAGGGCAGGCCGCAGTCCATCGCGCTGTCCGGCAACGCCGGATACACGGATCTGCTGGTCACCTGGCTCTACAAGATGACAGTCACGGACACCAACTACCGCATGGCCGCGGTTATCGGCATCATGGTGTTCCTGGTCACGGCAGTAATCTCCCTTGTGGTTTACGGCATGCTGCCTTCAGTCCGCGATGAGGAGGGATTCCAGTGATGAAAGAGAAAGAATTCGCTTCAATGTCGAAGAGGAGAAGAATAAGCAACGCCATATGCTATGCGCTGCTTATCCTGATCAGTGTGGTCTGGCTTTTCCCGTTCTTCGGCCTGATCATGCAGAGTTTCCGGTCCTACAGTTCGGAATACGGCGGGATGGTAAACTACATTATTCCGAAGAAGTTTTCGCTGGATAACTACCGTTTCCTGGTTTCCGGGGAGACGAACTACCTGAGGTGGTACGCCAACACGCTGATCATCGCTCTGGTGGTGACCGTGCTCCAGACGGCGAACGTGCTGTGCGTGAGCTACGTGCTCTCAAGAATGCGCTTCGCGGGACGCACGTTCCTCATGCGGTTCTGGCTGGTGCTCGGTATGTTCCCCGGATTCCTGACCATGATCTGCATGTACTTCCTGCTGAAGCAGCTGGGCCTGACCCAGGCCGGCGCGGTGCCTGGCCTGATTCTGGTCTACGTCGCCAGCTCGGGCATGGGCTATTATGTCTGCAAGGGCTATTTCGACACCATGCCGAAGGCGCTTGACGAGGCGGCGCGCATCGACGGCGCGACAAGGGCACAGATCTTCTTCCAGATGCTGATCCCCCTGTCCAAGCCCATCATTATCTACACCGCGCTGATCGCCTTCATGGCGCCCTGGTGCGATTACGTTTTCGCATCCTATGTCGCCTTCGGACACGACCGGAGCTACAACGTTGCTGTTGCGCTGACAAGATGGGTGTGGACCAACGACTATCAGGGATACTTCACGCGTTTCTGCGCGGCGGGCATCATGGTAGCACTCCCGGTGACCATCCTGTTCATGTGCCTGCAGAAGTACTACGTTGAGGGCGTGACAGGCGGAGCAGTGAAAGGCTGAGAACAAAATGAGAAAACGGTTTCTGCTGATATTGGCGGCACTCATTGTGCTTGCCGGCTGCGGAAAGCGTACGGAAGACAAGACCGCGGGAGAAGCTCCTGCGGTTTTGTCTATGGAGACGCTCAATTCCGCCCTTGCGCCGGAAGCACCGGAGGATAAGTTCCGCACGACCTATGAAGTGTTTGTGTACAGCTTCGCCGACAGCGACGGCGACGGCATCGGGGACCTGGCGGGACTCCGGTCAAAACTGGATTACATCAACAGCGGCGATCCTGCCGACAGGACGAGCCTGGGATGCACCTCGATGTGGCTGATGCCGGTGTTCCCGTCGCCTACATATCATAAGTACGACGTGACGGATTACAGGGCGATAGACCCGCAGTACGGCACGATGGAGGAGTTCAGGGCTCTGCTTGAGGACTGCCATGCCCGGGGAATGACATTAATTCTCGACCTTGCGCTGAATCACACATCCGTGGAGCACCCCTGGTTTGCCGCTGCCTCGGAATATCTTAGAGGTCACCAACCGCAGACCGTTGAGGACGGGCGTCTCCTCTGGACAGAGGAAGACCTGGCGGAATGCCCGTATCTCGACTATTACAATTTCCGGACGGAGGCAGGGAACGGCTTCGCGCAGCTTCCGGGAACAGAGTATTTCTATGAGTGCCGTTTCTGGGAGGGAATGCCTGATCTTAACCTGGACTGCGGGGCAGTGAGAGAGGAGATCAGGGATATTGCCCGCTTCTGGCTTGAAATGGGCGTGGACGGCTTCCGGCTGGACGCGGTGACCAGCTACTACACTGAGAGCAATGAGGACAGCATACGCTTCCTTACCTGGTTTAATGAGGCGGTGAAGAGTATCCGGCCCGATGCCTATCTGGTGGGAGAAGCATGGGAGAACCAGCAGATTTATGCCAGGTATTACGCCAGCGGGATCGATTCCCTTTTCGATTTCGGATTCGCAGGACAGGACGGGATCATCGCGGGCACGGTAAAGGGCAGCAGGGGAGCTGACTCGTTCGCCGCGGCGCTCGAAGATGAGGAAGCACTGTATGCTTCTGCCGCTCCCGACGGCTGTACCGCAGTCAATGCACCGTTCTATACCAATCACGATATGGCGCGCAGTGCAGGGTATTATGCCTACGACGACGGTTCGAAGACAAAACTCGCGGAAGGCCTGAACCTTCTTATGACAGGAAATGCATTCCTCTACTACGGCGAGGAGCTGGGAATGAAGGGCTCCGGAAAAGATGAGAACAAGAGAGCGCCGATGTACTGGACCGCGGATCCCGAAAGCCCGGATGCGGAATATCTGTGCGCGGGGCCT
>JAEEGL014429309.1_pt1 | contig 19703 bp, 10 predicted proteins | sample 9134231 | NCBI WGS metagenome assembly JAEEGL01 (sample SAMN16246548, study PRJNA631951) | gut metagenome | biome: gut microbiome; feature: rumen; material: fiber-attached | host: Bos | place: Iran: Karaj | collected 2018-10 | reverse complement strand
CGCCCTGGGCGCCGGCGGCGTCGAGGACGCGGTGTGCGTCATGACCGGCGAGACGGCCCAGGACAAGCGTCTGTGCCTGGCCGTCGTGGCGCCGGGCCGGCAGGAAGACGGCGACGCCCTCGCCGGAGAGGTGCTGGCGCGCTGCCGGACGCTGCTTCCCGGCTACATGGTGCCTTCCACCGTAATCAGGCTTGACTCCCTTCCGCTTTCCTCCAACGGCAAGGTGGACAGGAAGGCCGTTGCCCGCCTCGCCGGCGACGCGCAGGCCCCTTCCCGGGACGCGCCGAAGGCCCAGGCTTCGGGTGCGGTGGAGGAGGCGCTGGCCCAGGCCTGGCGCGAGCTGCTCGGCAGGGACGACGTGGGCGCCACGGAGAACTTCTTCGAGGCTGGCGGATCGTCGGTGCTCGCCGTCGCCCTCTACCAGAAGGTCCTCGCCATTGCGGGACGCGAAGTCCCCATGGTCTGGGTCTTCGAGCACCCCACCATACGGTCCATGGCCAAGGCCATAGTCTCCGGTGCCGACGGACGGGAAGAGGCGTCCGGCAAGAGCGCCGCCTCCAGGCGCGGAAGCCTGCGCAGGCAGGGCTTCAGGGCGCGCCGGGCCTAGGGGCGGAAGCCCGAGACCCTGCGGCCACACGGCGAAAACGAACATCACTTGACATGCATGCAGACAAAGGAATGCAGATGAACGAGGAAAATACCGGTCTCGGCGGCATAGCCGTCGTCGGCATGGCGGGCCGCTTTCCCGGCGCCCAGTCCATTGAGGAGTTCTGGGGCGCGATGCGCGAGGGCCGCGACGCCGCCAGGGAGTTTGCCAGGGAAGATCTGGAACGGCTGGCGGACAAAAGCCTGCTGGACAATCCCCGCTACGTGAAGCGCGGCTACGTTCTGGACGGCGCCCTTGCCTTCGACCCGGCCTGCTTCGGCTATACGCCGGCTGAGGCCAGAAGCATCGACCCCCAGCAGCGGTGGCTGCTCCAGACGGCCTGGGAGGCGCTTGAAGATGCCGGCTACGCGCCGAAATCCATTCCCGGGGACACGAGCGTCGGCGTCTTCGCCAGCATCTCCCCCAGCGGAGGGCTGCGCCAGCCCGCCTCCTTCTCCGCGGATCCCGCAGGCTACATGAACGCCCTGCTCGGCTGCGACAAGGACTACGCGGCTGCGCGCATCGCCTACAAGCTGAACCTGCACGGGCCGGCCATGGCCGTGCAGACTGCCTGCTCCAGCTCCCTCGTCGGCGTTGCCCAGGCCTGCCAGAGCCTGATGGACTACGGCTGCGACATGGCGCTTGCCGGCGGATGCACCATCGTCTTTCCCCAGGAGGCAGGCTACCTCTCCCTCGAGGAGGGCGGCCTCTCCGCCGACGGCTACTGCCACGCCTTCGACCACAGGGCCAGCGGCATGAACTTCGGCAACGGCTGCGCCATGCTGGTCCTGAAGCGCCTGGAGGACGCCCTTGAGGCCGGCGACCACGTCTACGGCGTCATCCGGGGCTTCGCCGTGAACAACGACGGCTCCGACAAGGTCGGCTTCACGGCGCCCTCGGTCAGCGGCCAGCGCGCCGTCATCGAGGAGGCGCTCGCCATGGCGGACGTGCCGCCCGAAAGCGTCACCTACATCGAAGCCCACGGCACGGGCACGCCCATGGGCGATCCCATCGAGGTCAAGGCGCTGGCCGAGGCCTACGGACCGGAAGGCGGCCCCTGCGAGCTCGGCTCCGTGAAGGCCAACGTCGGCCATCTCAACGCGGCCGCCGGCGCGGCCGGCCTCGTCAAGGCCATGCTCTGCCTCGAGCACGCCGAAATCCCGCCGCTGCTCCACTTCGAAAGGCCCAATCCCGCCCTCGGCCTGGAACAGACCCGCTTCACCGCGGGCGCACCCCTGCACGCCTGGACGGCAAAGCCCCGCAGGGCCGGCGTCAGCTCCTTCGGCCTCGGCGGCACCAACTGCCATCTTGTCGTCGAGCAGGCGCCTGAAGCGCCGGCAACGCCGGCGGCCGCGGCCGGGCCTTTCGTCCTGCCCCTGTCCGCGCGCAGCGAAGAAGCCTCCCGCGAGGCCGCAAAGCGCCTGGCTGCCTTTGCCGGCAGCCATCCGGACGGATGCCTTGCCGACGTCGCCCGCACCCTCCAGACCGGCCGCGAAGCCGGCCCCTTCCGCAAGGCCGCCGTTGCGTCCAGCCTCGGAGAGGCCGCAGAGATTTTCAGCCAGGAGCGCTTCATCTCCCAGCCCGAAGGGGGGCTGCCCGCCGAGGGAACCGCAGCCTGCTTCCTCTTCCCCGGCGCCGGATCCCAGCAGGTGGGCATGGGCCGGGATCTCTACCGCGAAAGCGCCGTCTTCAGGGATGCCGTCGACCGCTGCGCCGGCCTCTTTCTCCCCCTGACAGGCTGGGACGTGCGGGACGTGCTCTATCCCGAAGCCGGCACGGAGGCCCAAGCCGAGGCAAGGATGGCCGAGCCTCTTGGCGGCTTCTGCTCCCTCTTTGCCGTGGAGTACGCCATGCTCCAGCTTTGGCGATCCTTCGGCGTGGAGCCGGCCTGCGCCGGCGGCCACAGCTTCGGCCAGTACGCCGCCGCCGTTGCCTGCGGCGTCATGGAGCTTGAAGACGCCGTTCGCGTCGTCGTCAAGCGCGGCCAGCTCATGGACCGCGTCCAGCCGGGCGGCATGCTCCTCGTCTTCGGCTCGGAGCAGGACATTGCGCCCATGCTCTCTGGCAGCCTGTCCCTTGCCGTCGTCAACACCCCAAGGCTATGCACGGTGGCCGGCGAAGACGCCGACATCGAAGCCCTGCAGGAGGCGCTGCGCGCAAAGCGCGTCCACTCCCGCCGCGTCGAAGCCAGCCGCCCCGGACACAGCTGCTTCATGGATCCCATCCTGGACGAATTCCGCCAGTTCATGGCCACCGTGCCCCTGCACGCCCCCCGCATCCCCCTGCTCTCCAACGTCACTGGCGGCTGGGCTACGGATCTCCAGGCGCAGGATCCCGAAGCCTGGACGAGGCACATACGGCAGACCGTGCGCTTCTACGACAACATGGGCGCCGTCTTCGCAAGGCCGGACACCGCCGTTCTGGAGGCCGGCCCAGGCCGCGTCCTCACGGCCATGCTGCGCCGCCACCCGGCCGCCGCCGGCCGATCCGTCGTGCCGAGCATGCGCGACCAGGCCGTGCAGGAAGACGACTGGAAGGCATTCCTTGCGGCCGCGGCCGGCGCCTTCTGCGCCGGCATTCCCCTTGCCTGGCCCGCCATACCCGGCGCCCGGCGCGTCAGCCTTCCGCCCACGCCCTTCGACCTTCAGGACTTCGAGGCCCCGGAGGCCGCCTCTGCGGGCAAGACAGGCCAGGCCACGGGCGGCAAGGCCCTGCTCAAGAGCCTCATGAACAAGCAGGCAAGCCTGGAGGACTGGTTCTTCATGCCCCAGTGGACCCGTACGGGGCGCCTGCACGAAGGCCTCCCCGAAGCCCGGCCGCTGCCCGGCAGCTGGCTCGTCTTCGTCGACTGCGGGGGCATTGCCCAGCCTTTGGCCGACATGCTTGCCGAGGCGGGCGTCAAGGCCTGCACCGTCCGCGAAGGCGAGGCCTTCAGCCGGCAGGACGACGGCAGCTACCGCATCAATCCCGTGTCCGAAGCCGACTACGCCGCGCTGCTGAAGGATCTTGCGGCCCGCTCCCTTGCGCCCGAGCGCATCGTCCACGCCTGGACGCTGGCGCCGGAAAGCCAGGCATCCCGCACGCCGGAGGCGCTCCAGCGCTTCACGAACCTCGGCTACGCCAGCCTCGTCTGCCTCGCTCGGGGCCTGACGGCTGCCGGCATGGACCAGGACATGGGCATAGCCGTCCTCACAAGCCAGGTGCAGTCCGTCACGGGCCAGGAGACCCTGGTTCCCGAGAAGTCCCTGGTGCTCGGCCCCTGCAGGGTCATGCCGAGCGAATACCGCGGCATCCAGACCCTGAGCGTCGACGTCGAGTGTGGCGAAGGGCCGCTTTCCCGCCGCGCCTGCGCCGAAGCCATACGCGACGCGGCGGCCATTCCCGCAGGCCAGTCTCCGGACGGCGGCTGGAGCCCGGCCGCGGCCTACCGCGCAGGCTTCCGCTTCGAGCAGCGCTTCGCCGGCGTGCGCCTTCCCAAAGGCGACCACGTGCCCCTGCGCGAAGGGGGCTGCTACCTCGTCACCGGCGGCTTTGGCGGCGTTGCGGGCGTGCTCTCCGAGCATCTCGCCCGCACGCGCCGCGCCAGGCTCGTCCTCACCGGGCGCTCGGCGCTTCCCGGACGGGAGGACTGGGATGCCTGGCTGGCCACCCATCCCGAAGACGACCCGGCCTCGCGCCGCATCCGCAGGGTGCGCGAGCTTGAAGCCGCCGGCGCCGAGGTGCTTGCCCTCCAGGCCGATGCCGGCAATGCCGCCGACATGGAGCGCGTCTTCGCCGAAGCCGAGCGGCGCTTCGGCCGCATCGACGGCGTCTTCCACGCCGCCTCCGTGGCCGCCAGCAGCATGATCCAGGCCCAGACCCAGGACCGCGCCCGCGCCGTTCTCGGCCCCAAAGTCTACGGCGCGCTCAACATCGAGGCCTGGGCGGCAAGGGCGAAGCCCGACTTCGTCCTGCTCTTCTCGTCCATCTCGTCCCATGTCGGCGCCCTCGGCCACACGGACTACACGGCGGCCTGCCTCTTCCTCGACACCATGGCCAACGCTCTGGCCGGCAGGGCGCCCTACCGCATACTCGCCGTCAACTGGGGCTACTGGCAGGGCGTCGGCATCGGCGTGAAGCTCCTGCCCAAGCTCGAGGAGCTGCTGGGCAGCGACATTGCCGTGCGCGGAATCCTGCCCGAGGAAGGCATGCAGTGCATCGAGCGGGTGCTCTCGCAGCCCGTGGACCAGGTCGTCGTGTCCACTTCGGACTACGCGGCCCTCATCGACGTCTTCCTCAGAAGCACCAAGGATGCGCTGAAGAACTACGAGACCTACAGTGCCAGCTCCAAGCGCCTCGCCCGCCCGCAGCTTTCCGCGGCCTTCCGGGCCGCGGAAAGCGACGTCGAAAAGGTAATCGCCGGCGTGTGGCAGGAACTTCTTGGATTCGAGGCCATAGGCGTGGACGACAACTTCTTCGAACTCGGCGGAGACTCCCTGCATGCGCTGCCCATGGTCGGCAAGCTCGAGGAGATATTCCGCATCAAGGTGCCCGTAAGGGCCGTCATAACCGAAAACACCATAGCCAAGCTTGCCGGCTGGCTTTCCGACCCGGAACGCTCCAAGGGACGCACCGAGCGCATCGCGCAGCTCTACCTCAAGGTGAAGGGCATGTCCCCCGAGGAAGTCCGGCAGATGATGGAGGCGCGCAAAAAGCGCCAGGACGGATAGCGCAGTGAACAAGGCATCTGAAACGATGGGGAGACACCATGGGGAATGATTCCGGAATCGTCCTGGACGGCCTGACTGACGAGCAGCAGGCCCTCCTCGACATGTTTCTCGAGAAGGAAGACTTTCAGGCCGAGCAGACGGAGGAGGAGCATCCCGTCATCGAGCCCCGCCCGGAAGACAGGCACAAGCCCTTCCCGCTGACCGACATCCAGCTCGCCTATGTCATCGGCAGGTCCAACAACGCCCTCGCCATGAGCAACGTCTCGAGCCACGGCTACTTCGAATTCAGCGTGGACGGCCTCGATCCGGCCCGCTACGAGGCCGCCTGGAGAAAGGAAATCGCCAGGCACGACATGCTCAGGATGATCATCCTGCCGAACGGCACCCAGCAGGTGCTCGAGCACGTTCCGCCCTACAGGGTCCCCGTGAACGACTTCTCGGCCATGGACGAAGCCGAAAGCGGAAAAGCCATCCAGGGCATTCGCGAACGGCTCCAGCAGAAGGTCAAGCCGCTGGACGAATGGCCGCTCTTCGACATCGAGCTGACAAAGCTCTCCGGAGAACGCTGGATCATCCACCTCAGCCTCGAGGGCCTGACCGGCGACGTCAAGAGCATGCAGATCATGATGGGCGAGGTGCAGGCCTTCTACAACGATCCAGGCCTTGAGCTGAAGCCCCTGAGCCTTCTCTTCAGGGACTACGTCCTCTCGCTGGAGAACCGCCGGAGCATGCCCTCGTACAAGGCCGCCAAAGACTACTGGATGAAGCGCATTCCGGATCTGCCGGGCGGACCAGTGCTGCCCGTTCTCCCGGACGCCGAGGTCGTGCCCCTGCCCGAGGTCAAGCCCCTCGAGCAGGTGCTCGAGCCCCCGCTCTGGAACGCGCTTCAGGAAAAGTGCTCCAGGCACGGCCTCTCGCCGACGAGCCTGCTCATCGCGGCCTTTGCCGAGGTCGTGCGCCGCTGGAACGCCGAGGACGACTTCTGCCTCAACCTCACGCTCTTCAACCGCCTGCCCCTGCACGAGGAAATCGACGCCATCGTCGGCGACTTCACGGACACGCTCCTGCTGGAGTGCCGGGCCGACGACGGCCGGACCTTCCTAGACAGGGCGCTGGCCCTGCGCGACCGCCTGTGGTCCGATCTGGACAACCACCAGTTCAGCGGCATGGACGTGCTCAGGGAACTCAACCGCACGCGCTCCGAGAAGGAGAACGTCTACATGCCCGTGGTCTTCACGAGCACCTTCCTCATGGGCAGCAAGTACGGCACCTCGCTCTCCACCCTCGAGCTCGGCGGGCACCCCGTCACCAAGCGCTTCAACTCGAGCCAGACGCCGCAGCTGCTCATCGACCACCAGGTCTACGAGGATCACGGCGAGCTGCGCGTCCACTGGGACGTGCGCTCCGAGTTCTTCCGCCCCGGCTTTCTGGAGAGCATGTACGGGGCCTTCATGGACCTGCTCGGACGCCTTGCCCAGGACGATGCCGTCTGGGAGGCGGAGCTGGTTGCAAGCCTGCCTGCGGCCGAAGCCGGGCAGCGCAAGGCCTACAACGCGACAAAGGGGCCGGACGGCGCCGGCATGCTGATGCACAGGCTCTTCCTCGACCGGTGCGAGACGCATCCCGAGGCGCTGGCCGCCGTCTCGCCGGAGGGCCAGCTGAGCTACGCAGAGCTGCGCGACAGAGCCGCCGCCGTGTGCAGGGAGCTTCGGGGCAGGGTCGCCTGCGAGGAGCTCGTTGCCGTGATCATGCCCAAATGCCTGGATCAGCTGGCTGCCGTCATCGGCATCCAGTGGGCCGGCGCGGCCTATCTGCCCATCGATCCCTCCATGCCCGAGGAGCGCGTCAGGGCCATTCTTGCAAGCGCAGGGGCCCGCTTTGCGGTGACGACAAGCCAGACGGCCCCCAACTGGCCGGACGGCATCGCGATCGTGCTGGCAGACAGGCTGGCGCCTGGTCCGGGCTCGGAGCTTGCCAGGGAGCCCGACCTCCAGAAGCCGGAAAACCTGGCCTACGTCATATACACATCCGGATCCACAGGCACTCCCAAGGGCGTCATGATCGAGCACAGGGCCTGCGTGAACACCCTGCTCGACGTCAACGAACGCATCCAGGCCGGCCCCCGCGACAGGGTGCTGGCGCTCTCGAACCTGGGCTTCGACCTGTCGGTCTGGGACATTTTCGGCCTGCTGGCCGCAGGCGGATGCCTCGTGCTGCCCTCGCAGGAGCGGATCAAGGAGCCCGCCCACTGGCTGGAGCTTGCCGAGCGCCACGGCGTCACGCTGTGGAACACCGTGCCCGCCATGATGCGCATGCTCTGCGACTGGACCGAGGAGTTCGCGCCGAACTCCGCCTGCCGGCTCAAGGCCGTGCTCCTTTCCGGCGACTGGCTCCCGCTCGACCTGCCGGAACGCATCCAGCGCCTTTTCGGCGCCCGCGTCTGGAGCCTCGGCGGCGCCACCGAAGCCTCCATCTGGTCCATCATGTACCCCGTCGGCAAGGTCGATCCCCGGTGGAAGAGCATCCCCTACGGCTACCCCATGCGCAACCAGACCTTCCACGTCCTGAACGAGCGGCTCGAGGACTGCCCCTGCCACGTGCGCGGCGCCCTCTACATCGGAGGAGCGGGCCTTGCCCGCGGCTACTTCCAGGACAGGGAAAAGACGGACCGCGCCTTCATCGTCCATCCCAGGACCGGCGAGCGCCTGTACCGCACAGGCGATCTCGGGCACTTCTCGCCTGAGGGCTGGATCGTCATCCAGGGCCGCGAGGACAATCAGGTGAAGGTGAACGGCTTCCGCGTCGAGCTCGGCGAAGTCGAGCACGCGGCCCGCCAGCTCGAGGGCGTGGCCGAAGCGGTCGTCATGCCCTTCGGCGACGGCGCAGGCGCAGGCCTGGCGGCCTGGCTCGTGCCCCGCGGGGAAGACTCGCGCTTCTTCGCGAAGCAGGGCGACGGCACATTCAAGGCCGACGCCCAGGCGCTTGAGGCCGCCATGGCCAAGGTGCTCGCCCCGTACATGGTGCCAAGCCGCTGGATGGCCGTCGACAGGCTTCCCGTGAACCGCTCAGGCAAGATCGACCGCAAGGCCCTGCCGGCCATTGCGGCCTCAGGAGAAGACGCCGGCTTCGAAGCGCCTCAGACGGATGCCGAGCGGCGGCTTGCCGCCATCTGGCGCGAGCTGCTCGGCAAGGACCGCGTGGGCCGCGGCGACAACTTCTTCGAACTAGGCGGCGACTCCCTGCTGGCAACGCGGCTCGTCGGCAAAATCCACCAGGCCTGCGGCGTCGAGCTCTCCGTGCTCAGCGTCTACACCATGCCCGTGCTTTCGGCCATGGCCCGAAGCATGGCCCAGCCGGCCCCCAGAGCCGACGGCCTGGTTCTTGCCCTCAACGGCACCCGCGAAGGCACTCCGCTTTTCTGCATTCCCGGCGCCGAAGGCTCGCCCGTGACCTTCCACGAGCTGGCGGCCCGCCTGGAAGGCGTTCGGCCCGTGTTCGCCCTCGCCTATCCGGGCATGGCCGGCGACGAGGCTCCCATGGCCACCGTCGAGGACACGGCCAGGCGCCTGCTCGCCGAAGTGCGGCGCGTGCGTCCCGCAGGCCCCTACCGCCTTGCCGGCTTCTGCGTGGGCGGCCTCGTCGCCCACGCCATGGCCAAGGAGCTCGAGGCCGGGGGAGAAGACGTGCGCTGCCTGCTCCTGGATGCCCAGCTTCTGCCCGAACGCTTCATGGCTAGCGAGCTCTACGCCCTGTGCCTCTACATGGTCATGAACGGCATGCCTGCCCAGGCTGTCGCAGGCCTCGACGGCGTCCGCGAGCTGGACTCGCTCATGCAGATGGCCAAGGCCCCGGCTCCCGGCTTCGAGCCTGTCATCAGCCTGGAGCGTCTGGCCGCCATGGACACCGACGGCCGCATCGTCACCCTGCACGCCGAATGCACGGGCCGCGGCTGGCTCGGCGGCATGTCCCTCGCCAGACTCAAGGGAGGCTTCAAGGTCTTTCTCGCGAACATGCGCGCGAGCTACCGCTACCGTCCCTTGCCGACGGCCAGGCCCCTGCCCTTCCTCAGGGCCGCCGAAAATCCCGAGGATCCCCTGTACGATCCCATGTCCCCATGGAAGGGCCAGCCCGGCCTTGCCGACGTGCGCGACGTGGCGGCAAGCCACCTGACCATCCTGCACGCCCCTGCCCTCGACGCCGTGCTCGACGCCTGCGCCAGGGAGCTTGCCTGATGGAGGCGCCCTGGAGGCAATGGACGCTACGGGACAGCCCGCTGGTTCCGTCCAGCTTCAGGCTCTTCTGCTTCCCCTACGCCGGAGGAGGGGCCTCTGCCTTCCTCCGGTGGCAGGGACTCTTTCCCCATGGCATCGACCTTGTGCCCGTGCAGCCGCCGGGCCGGGAAAACCGCGCGGACGAGCCGGTTCCGGCTTCCTGCGAAGCGCTCCTGGAGTCGATGGGCAACGCCCTCGCCCCCCTGCTCTCGCCCAGCATGGCCTTCTGGGGGCACAGCATGGGCGGGCACGTAGCCTGCGCCTTCGCGCGCTGGCTCGAAGACCGGGGAGGCCCCGTTCCGCGGCACCTCTTCCTGACGGCGACGCCGCCACCTCCCCCGCCCGGCGCGCCGGCGAGGACGGTCGGCGATCTGCTTGCCCTCTCCGACGGAATTCCCGACGCCGTCAGGGCCTGTCCGCCGATCATGGAGGCGTTCCTGCGCACCGCCAGAGCCGACTGCGTCCTTCTGGCCGACCTCGTCCGCCATGCGGCGCCTGTCCGCATGCCGGCCTCCGTGCTTGCCGGAAGCCAGGATCCACTGGCACCCGCAACCGGCATGGAGCGCTGGAAGGACCTCCTTGCCGCTGGCTTCAGCCTCGACGTCTTCGAAGGCGGCCACTTCTTTCCGCGCGCCCACAGGGACGAGGTCGCAGGCCTCGTCTCGGACACGCTGCTGCTCTACCTCTTTCAAGGATAGCAACCATGCCAACTGTCTGTGTCATCGGCGGCTACGGCGCCGTCGGAAGCCGCCTCTGCAGCCTCCTCTGCGGCAAGGGCGTCCGCGTCCGCATCGCCGGACGCAACTTCGACAAGGCCAGCGCCCTGGCAGGCCGGCTCGGCGCCCTGGCCAGCCCGGCCGCCGTGGACGCCACCGATCCGGCAAGCCTCGAAGCCCTGTGCCGGGACGGCGACCTGCTCGCCAACTGCGCAGGCCCCTACCGCATCATCCGCGACAGGCCGGCGCTGGCGGCCCTCAGTGCCGGCATCCCCTACATGGACGCCGCCGGCGACGAATACCTCATGGGCATTCTCGAGCCCAGGGCTCCGGAATTTGCCGCCTCGGGCAGACCCTTCCTGCTCAGCTGCGGCACCTACCCGGGGCTTTCAGGCCTCTTCCCGCGCGCCATGGCCACCCGGCTTCTGGACAGCGTGGAGGGCTTTTCCCTCTACACCGACTTCAGCCGCTGCACGGTCACCTGGACGGCGGCCTACGACATCGTCTCCACCCTGCAGAAGGACACGGGCTCGGGCATGGCTTTCTGGGAGGGAGGCGAGCTCAGGCGCGACGCCCAGGGCGTGCGCCGGCGCCGCATTCCGGGCCTTGCGGGCGAGCGGGTCCTCTACCCCTGCTTTTCCGAGGAGATGCGCCGGCTTGCCGGCGACATCGGCGCCTTCGAGGGACACGCCTACCTCTCCCTGAGCGAGGCCAACCTTGGGAGCCTCTTCGAGGCCTGCGCGCCCGGCCTCTCCGAAGAGGCGCAGAAGGAGGCGGCCCAGAAGCTCGTGGAGGCTTTTGACGCCAAGGAGCCCGAAACCCACTTCTTCCTTGAAATAGAAGGCGAGCGCGCAGGCCTTCCCTGCGCCTACGAGGCGACGCTGCACGCCGGCATAGGCAGCCTGCAGTACGTCTCCGACATCATGGCGGCCAGCGCCCTCCTGCTGCTCGAAGGCCAGGGAGTGCCCGGCGCCGGCTACCTCGCAGGCGGTCTCGACCCCTGCGCCCTGCTGGACGCCCTCGAACGCGAAGGAGCCAGCATAGCCGTTTCGTCCCCCGGGTAGGGGGACGCCGGCGGCCCTGCGGCCTGCCGGCTCTGGGAAGCGGCTTTACGACACGACACCAAATAACGAGGTAAATGCCATGGATTCCACGCTTCGCGACCTGATTGAACTTATCGAGACTCCCGAAAGCACCGCCGAAGACTTTGCCAACGCAAGGCTGCCCGAGGCCATGCAGGCGGCCACCGTCCACCGCGACGAGGAGCACATGTTCGACGGCCTGCCCTTCGAGGAGCGCGACCCCCGCCGGTCCATCCACATCGACGAGGTGCCGGTGCCAGATCCCGGGCCCAACGAGGTGCTCGTGGCCGTCATGGGATCTGCCGTCAACTTCAACAACGTCTGGACATCCATGTTCCTGCCTGCGCCGGCCTTCCAGTACCTCGGCGACTTTGCTTCGTTCAACCCCTGCAACCAGAAGCACAGGCAGGACTTCATGATTCCCGGCAGCGACGCCTGCGGCGTCGTGGTGCGCACCGGATCCGCCGTCCAGCGCTGGAAGCCGGGCGACAGGGTCAACATCTTCGGCGCCGTCAACGACTGGGCCAGTCCCGAAGTCTACCACGACGGCGTCAAGGATCCCCACGGCCGCGCCTGGGGCTTCGAGACCAACTACGGCGCCTTCGCCCAGTTCACCACGGTGCAGCAGAACCAGCTCCTGCCCAAGCCCGAACACCTTTCCTGGGAGGAGGCCGCCTCGGTCTTCCTCGTCGCCACCACGGCCTACCGCATGCTGGTCTCCGACAACGGCGCCCGCATGCGCCAAGGCGACAATGTCCTCATCTGGGGCGCCTGCGGGGGGCTCGGCTGCTTTGCCGTCCAGATGGTCCTCAACGGCGGCGGCACCCCCATCGGCATCGTCTCGAACGAGCGCAAGGCCGAACTCGTGCGCCGCCTCGGCTGCCCCAACGTCATCGTCCAGCCGCGCGAAAAGGGCCACGGCTTCCTGGACGAAAGCGGCCGCACGCTCTCCCGCCAGATCCTGCGCCTCAAGGTGCGCATACGCAAGTGCACCGGCGGCGAGGATCCCGACATCGTCTTCGAGCACACCGGGCGCTCGACCTTTGCGGCAAGCGTGGCCGTGGCGAGGCCCGGCGGCAAGATCGTGACCTGCGGCTCCACATCCGGCTACGACCACGTCTTCGACAACCGCTACCTCTGGCAGCCGGTCAAGTCCATCATCGGCTCCCACGGCGCCAACTACTACGAAGCCATGCAGACGGCCAGGCTCGTGGGCAAGGGGCATCTCCTGCCGGTGCTTTCGGAGGTCTATCCCCTCGCCGGCGTCGCCGATGCCCTCAATTGCATGCACGACGGCGAAAGCGTCGGCAAGCTCGGCGTCCTCAACCTCGCTCCCCGCGAAGGCCTCGGCATACGCAACCGGGAACTGCGCGAAGCCGTGGGCGAGGCCCGCATCAACGTCTTCCGCAGGTCCGCCTCCGAGCATGCGCAGCATCCGCAGAAGAGGCCTTCCTCATCGGCGCCGGGCACGAGGCTCCGCCAGCGCGTGCCGCAGGCGGATGCAGGCTCCGCATCCCGCGCCCTGCAGTGCCGGGACGTCCGCTAGCAGAAGTGCAGAAGACTTCCTGCAGCACGGCGCATCCCCTCAGCCCCGTTCGCGGCATCAAGTGCCGGCTCTGCCCCACCCACAAGGTCGACCCATGGATCTGATCAAAATCAACGCCTTCTTTCTCAGGCTGGGCCAGCGGATAGTGCGCTGGCGCATTTCGGCCATCCTCGGCACGCTGCTCCTGCTGGCGCTTGCCTGCGCGGGCCTGCCCCGCGTGCAGTCCGACACGAACCAGGAAAACTACTTCCTCGAAGGGGATCCGCTCCTGCAGGTCAGGGACCACTTCGAGAACATCTTCGGCAACGACGACTTCTGCGGCGTTCTCGCCGAGGCGCCCGACGTCTTCGACCCCGAATTCCTGCGGCTGCTAAGGCGTTTCGGCAAGGCCCTCAAGCAGGAGGTTCCCTACGCCGACGACGTCCTCTCGCTGACGGATCTAGAATTCATCCAAGGTTCGGACAAGGAGCTCAAGATTACGGAGCTCGTGCCGGATCCGGTGCCGAACGACGCCGCCTCAAGGGAGGAGATGCGGCGCAAGGCCATGTCCAAGCCGAGCATCAAGGGCAAAATCGTCTCCGAAGACAGCCGGTACACGTGGATCATGCTGCGCCTCAAGCGCCTGCCGCACAATGCCAAGGACGAGCGGGGCTGGGGGCTCGACCAGGTCATAGGCGAAAAGGTGAACCTCATTGCCGCCAGGCCGGAGTTCAGGCCGCTGCACTTGAAGACTTCTGGCCTGCCGGTCATCAACGCCGACAAGCGCGCCTTCATTGCCTCCGAAATGCCAACGCTCTTCGGCCTCTCGCTCTTCTTCACCGTTGCCGTTCTCGCTCTCTCGCTGCGCAGCGTCCGGGGCGTTCTCTTCCCCCTGTTCTGCGCCGTTGCCGGGCTTGGCCTCGTCTTCGGCGTGCAGGGCTGGCTCGGGATCGTCAACGATCCTTCGATGATCTTCCTGCCCGTCTTCCTCAGCCTCGCCATGGCGCTTGCATACAGCATCTACTACGTGAACGACTTCAAGGCAGAACTCTTCGAAACCGGACTGCGCCGGGAGGCCGCCACCGGCGCAGTGGAACGCTCGGGCTGGCCCATCGGCTTCAGTGCCCTGACGACCATGGTCGGCCTGCTCTCCTTCTGCTTCGTGCCGCTCAAGCCCATACGCTGGATGGGGCTGACGGCCGCGGCGCTCGTGGGCGTGCTCTACCTTCTGACCCTTTTCCTTCTGCCCGCCATGATCTCCTTCGGAAGAAGGCGGATCCCAAGGAAGGCCGCACGCGTCCGCCAAAGCCTTTCCGACGCGCTCGTCGACAGGCTCAGCCGAAGCGTGCTCAAGCGCCCCGGGCTCTCGCTCCTGCTCTGCCTCATCGTCTTCCTCGCCTCCCTGGCAGGACTGAAGGACGTCAACATCTCCTTCGACATGCGCGACACCTACGGCATGGCCGTGCCCTACGTGAAACGCATCTGCGAGGTCGCCGACAGCCCCCTCGGCTCGCTCTACGCCTACGGCATCGGCATCGAATTCCGGGAGCAGGACATGGCCAAGCGGCCTGAAAACCTGCGCAGGCTCGAGCAGTTCGTGCAGGAGGTTTCGGACTTTCCCCTCACCAAGCGCGTCTCCTCGGTCATCGACATCCTCAAGGACCTCAACAAGACCCTCAACGCCAACGACGACGCCAAGTACATCATTCCCGACACCCAGGAGCAGATCGCCCAGCAGCTCCTGCTCTACGAAAATTCAGGCGGCGTGGAGGCAGAACGATGGATCGACTACGAGTACAGCCGGCTGCGCTTGCTCGTGGAAATGGGCGACTACAAGTCTGCCGAGGCGGCCCGAGAACTCGAGACCATCTACCGGCGCGGCAGGGAACTCTTCCCCGACGCCGACATACTGCTGACCGGCTCCATCGCTCAGTTTTCGGTCATGCAGGACTACGTGAGCTGGGGCCAGATCAAGTCCTTCTTCCTCTCGGTGCTCGCCGTGTCGCTACTCATGTGCGTTACCTTCGCCAGCCTGCGCATCGGCCTCATCGCCATGATCCCCAACATCGCCCCGGCGCTGCTGAGCGGCGCGTGCATGGGCTTCTTCGGCTTTCCGCTCGACGTCATGACCGTCACTGTCATGCCCATGCTGCTGGGCCTGGCCGTCGACGACACCATCCACTTCATCAACGGCTGCAAGTACTGGTTTCTGCAGACGGGCGACTACGCCGAATCCGTGCGCCGAACATTCATCCTCGAAGGCAAGTCCATGCTGCAGACATCCGTCGTCCTGGCCCTGTGCTTTCTGACGTACATGGCCTCGTCGGTGGCCGTCTTCCAGCGCCTGGGCATACTCGTTGCCATCGGCGCCATGGCGGCCCTGGCGGCCGACTACTTCGTCACGCCCGTTCTGATCCAGAAGTTCCAGGTCTTCGGGCCGGAACGCAGGGGAAAGAAGCACGGCAGGCCCGTAGGGGAACCTGCAGGGAGGAGACCATGCCGCACAAGGTAAAAATCGAAAAGGGCTCGGTGCAGGAGACGCTGATGCTTCCCCTCTACGCCAAGGCCTGGTGCAGGCGCCATTATCCGGACATCTTCGGCGACTGCGACGCCGAACGGATTATTGGCATGATCGACTGGGACGATGAGGCCTTCCGCAGAAAGGAGGAGAGCCCCGCGCTCAAGATAGCAGCCGTGGCGGCCGGCACGCGGCAGTACGCCATCGCCTGCGAGCTGAAGGACTACACGTCCCGCCACCCCGAAGCACTCCTCGTCAACCTGGGATGCGGGCTCGACACGACAGGACGCCAGGCAGACACGGGACGCTGCCGCCTTCTGAACATCGACTTTCCGAACGTCATAGCCCTGCGCGAGGAGCTTCTGCCCTCGACGGACAGGGAGCGGAACATGGCGGCCGACCTTGCGGCATGCTCGGGAGGGGAGCCGGCCTTCCTCGACGCCATCCCTGCCGATGCCGGCCAGGGAGCCGCATTCTTTGCATGCGGCGTCTTCCTCTATCTGAGAAAAAGCGACGTGAAGCGCATCCTCCAGGCCCTCGCCAGACGCTTCCCCGGCGGGCGCATCGTCTTCGATGCCCAGAATCCCCTGGGCGCCAGCTTCGATCGCAAAACCTTGCGCAAGGCCGGCATCAGGGCGGGCACGAACTTCTCCCTGCGCGATCCCGAAGCCGAGCTCTCGAGCTGGAGCTCAGACTTCGCCTCGGTGCGCAGCCGGGGCATGTCGACCGGCTACCTCCGGCCTGGCCTGCGCTTCGGCCCCGTCTACTGGGCTCTGGCCCACTTCGCCGACTGGAGCCGAATGTCGCAGCTCAACGTCATCGACTTCAAAGGCTAGGCGGGCCCGGCGGAGAAGAGACGTCCGCCGGAACCCCGCAAAGCCGGCTACGCCCTGGCCTGCGCCCGGCCGCACAGGCCGAGGTTCTCGGCGCAGGCCTTGGCATGGGGGCTCTCCTCCATGCCAAGCTCCCGGTAGATGGCCTGGCATCTGGCAAGGGCCTCGGCAGCCTCCCCGAAGCGGCCGAGCGCGGCAAGGCCTGTACCGTAGTTGAGGAGGGAGAAGGCCGTGTCAGGATGCACCCCAAGCAGGTCCTGGCGGATCTGGGCGGACTCCCTGAGGAACTTTACGCCCATCTCGTTGTCGCCCATGTTCTCGTAGATGCGGCCCAGATTGTTAAGGCAGGTGGAGACGCCGAGGGACTGGCGGCCGTCGGCCTTTTCGTAGACGTCGAGGGCCCGCTGGACGAGAAGCTCCGCCACGTCGAAGCGGGAGAGCTCGTAGTGGTGCTCGGCCAGGGCCACCAGCGCGTCGGCGATGGCCGTGCTTTCGGCTGGCTGGCTGGCCGTGACGATGGCAAGCTCCTCGTTGCTGACGGGAATGGCCTCCTCGTGCCGGCCGAGCATGCCCAGCAGCAGGGAAAGGTTGTGCAGCGCGGGCGCCACATGGGCGTGGCCCTTGCCGAACATCTTCTCCAAAAGCGCCACCTCCTGCCGGCAGGCCTTTTCCGCCTCGGCCAGACGCCCGTCCTGGCGCAGAATGCGCACCAGCGTCTCGAGCACCAGGATGCGGGCGCCGTCCGGCGCGCTCTCGCTTGCCAGCACCTCCCGGCAGACGGCCTCCGCCTCGCCGAAGCGCCGCTGGTCCATCAGCCTGCCAACCTTGGCGACAAGTTCTCTGACATCCATGAAAACCAAACCTCCCTGCGGCCCTCCTTGCCCCCGGTGCAGAAAGGCCGGATGGAAAGTGGAACCGATTTTCAAATTTGCTGAAAATGCTTGTGGACGGCACTGTTCTCCAAAGCGTGGCTGCTGTCAATGCCCTAGGGATACGCTGAATAATTCGGCATCGGCTCAACTGCTTCACGACATTTCAACAGGCTAGCCGGGCCGGGCCACTAAAAACGCCTTTCATCAGCGCTTCCCTGGGCAACGCCTCGCCTTCAGGCCAGCTCTACGGCGACTCGAAAACTTTTTTTGCAAAAAACGCTTTTTTTGCTTGCCAAGCAGGAACCATGCGCCTATAAGAATTCCTGCACGTCGGGGTGGTGGAATTGGTAGACACGCTGTCTTGAGGTGGCAGTGGCGACGCCGTGCGAGTTCAAGTCTCGCCCTCGACACCATCGATAGGAAGAAGGGCTGTGCCTCACAGGGCACGGCCCTTTTTGCGTTTCCCATCCCTGCGACAGACGCCTGCGCAGAGGAATCCTGCACTGGGCTTGACTGTCCGGGACGCAAAAAAGCACCCCCCAGCCATTCCAGAGGGTGCTTTCCTTTGCTGCTCGGGACAGGACGGCGGTTCGGGCAGCCGCCGTCCGCCTGCACCCTTGCTTATCGTCCCTTCCAGTCCTTCCTTAAGGGTTTGAGCGAAATAACCCGGCAGGCCGGCAAGCCTGCCGGCGCCTGCGAGCCACGCAACCATGAAGCTGCTCTGCACAGACGTTTCACCTCTGGCCCATCCCAGACTCTGGGATCGCGCCCTCGCCTGCTCGCTTCCCGCACGGAAGGCTTACGCCCTTTCCTACCGCTTCCCCAAGGACCAGTGGCTCAGCCTTGCCGCCGGCCTGCTCCTCTGCAACCTCCTGAGGGACGAAGGCCTCGAACCCGAAGCGGCGGGACTCCAGTTTTCGCACGCCGTGAAGCCTGGCCTGCCAGGCCACCCCGGCTGGCACTTCAGCCTGTCCCATTCGGGAAGCATTGCCGTCTGCATGCTCGGCAGGGTTCCCTGCGGCGTGGACGCGGAAGCCTGGTCCTCCTTTGAAGGCTATGATCCCGGCTTCATTCTCGCTCCGGAGGAAGAACACCTGCTGGAAGGAGTCCGCGCCCAGAATCGTCCTGCCCTGCTGGCCCGCATTTGGACCCGCAAGGAGGCCTTCCTCAAGTGCCTCGGCATAGGCCTCGCCGTGGAACCCAGGGAACTTTCCGTGCCCCCGTCCAGAAAGGTTTTCGTGCAGGAGGGCAGACGCCTTGCTCTCAAGGACTACTGCCTTGACGGCTATGGCCTCGCAGCCTGCCTTCCTGAAGGCGTCCCCTTTCCCGAGCGCCAGTCCATCGGCATGGAAGCGCTTGTCGCCTCGCTGGAAGGACGGGTTCTGCGCCAGGCATAGCCTGGTCTCAGTTCCGGCCTGCGCCGGCCTTGCCATGGCGCAGACCGGCAAAGTCCAGCGAGAAGCTCTGCACGAGATCAACCCTGCCGGCAAGCTCCCTGCAGACGCGTTCGCCCAGCGAATAGACGTCGCTCCGCCCCAGATCCGGAAGCCTGCTTGAAACGCCGGCTATGCGGGGCGACAGCGCTTTCAGCGAACTGGCCCTATCCACGCAGAAGAAGGTAGACACCCCTCTGGACCCTTTAATGCGACCGGCCAGCCTGGCCGCCTTCCCTGCCGCACCGGCCAAGGCATCGAAGTACAGTCTTCCACCGGGAAAGCGCACGGCGAGCAGGGCGACAAAGGCCTTCACAAGGCCTAGCTCCATGCGGGAAAACAGGCCATCGGCAAGAAAGAGCACAGCCTGTCCCTGCCCGCAGGATATCCTGTCCATCCAGCGCGGATCCAGAAAGGGACATTCCACCGGCACCCCGCGGCCAGCCTGGCGGAAGATCGCCCTGCGCAGGGCATGCACGCAGCCCTCGTCGACGTTGTACCAGGCACACCGCCCAGGGCTGGCGCGGAACTCCGCCGTGGACAGTCCGCACCCCAGGCTGACGACGGCTCCATCCGGATGCTGGGATTCAAAGCAGCCGACCGCGCAGTCGAGCGCCTTCTCCCTGAGCCAGAACAGCGTCCTCGCACCAAAGCCGCACCGGGCTTCCGTCTTGGCGAAGTCCCATGACGCAAGCTTCAGCGCACTGGCGGCGACCGCGTCGTAGCTTCCGCCAGCATTTGCCTGGCAGGACGAACCGGCAAGCCAGAGGTCGCCCATCAGTTCAGCGGCCCTGGCGGGTTCAACATATCTGGCAACGTCTACAGGGGACATGTCCGTCCATGCCTGCAGCCAGGCTGGCCAAAAGGGCGATTTTTTAAAAAGAAATTTAAATTCATTTCTGTATTTTAGCCTGCCTTCGCCCAAAGTCAAACACTGTCCGCGATTCTCGCCCTGAGAAACGCAAAAAGCCCCGGAGCTCGGAAGCTCGACGGGGCTTGTGCAAAAATCCTTGGCGGCGACCTACTTTCCCACATGATGATATGCAGTATCATCGGCGATAAGGAGCTTAACTGCCGAGTTCGGAATGGGATCGGGTG
>JAEEGL010718717.1_pt1 | contig 19703 bp, 15 predicted proteins | sample 9134231 | NCBI WGS metagenome assembly JAEEGL01 (sample SAMN16246548, study PRJNA631951) | gut metagenome | biome: gut microbiome; feature: rumen; material: fiber-attached | host: Bos | place: Iran: Karaj | collected 2018-10 | reverse complement strand
CTGTTCTGTTTCCGGAATATCTATTCCACAGATCCCCGGAACAGACCTTTCGCGGGTTCTGATCCATGTTCGCCGAGATCAGGAAGTCGACAGCCGGTATCCCAGAAGAGCTGGAATGCCTGAAAAGAGGCCGCTTTGATGATTATTCCGACGGTTTCACGTGAAACATCCGGACAGATCAACGTTTCACGTGAAACGATCATACGAAACACCGTTTCACGTGAAACATATATAGAAAATGGTTTCACGTGAAACATGGCATAATAAATGCCGATATGATAAACTGTACTCGAAGTCTGACCGCATTTGGGGTCAGACCTCGTCAACTGTACGAAAACACAGGAGTGATAATGAGCAGAGTTATAGCTGTGGCGAACCAAAAGGGAGGCGTCGGAAAGACCACCACGACGATAAACCTCTCTGCCAGTCTGGCGGAGGCGGGGAAACGTGTGCTGGTCGTCGATATGGACCCTCAGGGAAACACGAGCAGCGGACTGGCAGTAAATAAATATCGCACTGAAAACGGGATCTATGAGGTTTTGATCGGTTTTTGTCCGATCGAGGAGGCGCTGATCCGTGATCAGCTGCCAAATCTGGACATTTTACCGGCCAATGTAAGCCTTTCCGGAGCCGAAGTCGAGCTGATCAGCATGGATGACAATTCTTTCCGCCTGAAAAAGGCGCTCGACACCGTGCGCGACCGTTACGATTTCGTTTTGATCGACTGTCCGCCGTCGCTGAGTCTTCTGACGGTCAATTCGCTGACCGCGGCAGACTCGGTTCTGGTCCCGATCCAGTGCGAATACTATGCACTGGAAGGCCTGAGCCAGCTGATGCACACGATCGATCTGATCCGGGAGCGTCTGAACGACCGCCTGGAGATCGAAGGAATCGTCTTCACGATGTACGACAGCCGCACGAAGCTGTCCGAACAGGTCGTGGAGAATGTGAAAGCGAACGTCGACCAGAAGATCTACGAAACGCTCATTCCCCGGAATGTACGTCTGGCGGAGGCTCCGAGCTATGGCCTCCCGATCAACATCTATGACAGTCGATCGACCGGCGCGCAGAGCTATCGCGCACTCGCGCAGGAAGTGATCAAAAGCCGCTGAGCGCGGTGCCTCAAAGGCGAGGAGAACGTATGGCAGTCAAAAAAGGCGGTCTGGGAAAAGGACTTGACGCATTGATCCCGTCGACCGGAAAAGTGGAAAAAAAGAGCGCTTCGAGCGATGTTTCCACAAAAAATGTGGAAAAAATCGAAAAAAGTGAAGAAATCGCGGCAAAATCCGAACTTTTTGTAAAGATCGGAAAGGTCGAGCCGAACCGCGCACAGCCCAGAAAGACCTTCGATGAGGCCGCTCTGGCCGAGCTGGCGGACTCGATCCGGCTGCACGGAGTGATCACGCCGCTGATCGTTCGCGACCGCGGATCGTATTATGAGATCATTGCCGGCGAGCGCAGATGGAGAGCCGCACGCATGGCCGGACTGAAGGAAGTCCCGGTCGTCGTCCGCGAGTACACCGACGCCGAAAACGCGCAGGTCGCACTGATCGAGAACCTGCTGCGCGAGGATCTGAACGCGATCGAAGAGGCGCAGGCTTATCAGAAGCTGATCGACGACTACGGAATGACGCATGAGTCTGTCGCGGAGCGCGTCAGCAAGAGCCGCGCGGCCGTCACCAATTCGCTGCGGCTGCTGAAACTGCCGGAAAAGGTCCTGAACATGGTCCGGGAGGGATCGCTGTCGGGCGGACACGCGCGCACGCTGCTTTCTCTGGAGAGTCCGGAACTGCAGGAAAAGGTCGCAGACTACATCGTGAGAGAACGGCTCAGCGTCCGCGCGGCCGAGGCTCTGTGCGGCAGGCCGGCGGAAGCGATCGAAAAGATCCTGGACCCGAAGGCATACCGCTCCGAAAAACCCGCGGAAGACGATCAGACCACGCTCTTTTATAAGAAGATGGAGACGGATCTGGCCGAACATGTCGGCGCGAAAGTAAAGATCCGCCGCCGCTCGGCCGACAAGGGACGGATCGAGATCGATTACACGTCTCTGGACGAGCTGGAGCGCCTCGGCAGCCTGCTGAAGCAGCTGCGCGGCTGAAAAGAGCGACATAAAGCAGAAAAGGGCCGCGAAAAGATTTACATAACATAGAAAATGCGCGAAAACGTTTCCCGCTTCGCACCGCGGCACACCCAAGCATTGACAGGAGTTCGTATATGGGACAGGGAACACTGGACCGGATCCTCTCGGGTCTGGGCATAAACATAGACCTGAAGCTGATCTTTCTGATCTTCGCAGTCGTGCTTCTGGTCCTCGTGATCATCCTTCTGGTGATGAACGTGAAACAGAAGAAGCGCGTCGAAGAACTGCAGCGCCGTTATGAGGCGTTCATGCAGGGTTCGAACGGAAAGAGCCTCGAAGACCGCCTGACCCGCACGGCCAGGGACGTCCGCCGGCTGGATCTGGGCCTGAAGAACCAGAAAGCGCAGATGGACGAGCTCGACCGCAAGGTCGGCGCTTCGTTCCGGAAGATCTCGATCGTGCGCTATAACAGCTCGAACGAGATGGGCGGCATCATGAGCTTTGCGCTGGTGCTGCTCGACGAGCGCAATGACGGCTTCATCCTGAACGTCATCCACGCCCGCGAAGGCAGCTACCCGTACATTAAGCGCGTGATCAACGGCGAGCCCGAGATGGACCTGAGCCGCGAGGAAGTGCGCGCGCTCGAGTCGGCCATGATCCAGAACTGATCATTTACATCGCGGGAGACCGCGGAAAGGAAATAAAGGAAAAACACCATGCTGGATATCAAATTCGTCAGAGAAAACCCCGAGGCAGTCAAGGAAAACATCCGTAAGAAGTTCCAGGATGAGAAGCTCCCCCTGGTGGACGAGGTCATTGCCCTCGACGCCGAGGTGCGCGCCGCGCAGCAGGAGGCGGACGACCTCCGCGCCTCGAAAAATAAGCTTTCGAAGCAGATCGGCGCCCTGATGGGCCAGAAAAAGATCGACGAGGCGAACGCGGTGAAGGCCGAAGTGGCCGCCGCGAACGCGCGCCTGGCCGAACTCGAGCCGAAGGAGACCGAGCTGCGCGAGCAGATCAAAAACATCATGTACCGCATCCCGCAGATGATCGATCCGTCGGTCCCGATCGGCCGCGACGACAGCGAGAACGTCGAGGTCCAGCGCTTCGGCGAGCCCGTCACCCCCGATTTCGAGGTGCCTTACCACACCGAGATCATGGAGCGGCTGGCCGGCATTGACCTGGACAGCGCGAGAAAGGTCGCCGGAAACGGCTTCTATTACCTGATGGGCGACATCGCCCGCCTGCACTCCGCGATCCTTTCCTACGCGCGCGATTTCATGATCGGCCGCGGCTTCATCTACTGCGTGCCGCCGTTCATGATCCGCTCCGAGGTCGTCACCGGCGTCATGAGCTTCGCCGAGATGGACGCGATGATGTATAAGATCGAGGGCGAGGACCTTTACCTGATCGGTACTTCCGAGCATTCCATGATCGGCCGTTATATCGACCAGACGCTGGAGGAGGACCAGCTGCCTATCACCATGACCTCCTACAGCCCCTGCTTCCGTAAGGAAAAGGGCGCACATGGCATTGAGGAAAGAGGCGTTTACCGCATTCACCAGTTTGAAAAGCAGGAGATGATCGTAGTATGTGAGCCTGAGGACAGCATGAAGTGGTACGATGTTCTCTGGAAGAACACAGTGGATTTCTTCCGTTCCCTGGACATCCCTGTACGCCAGCTGGAGTGCTGCTCCGGTGACCTGGCAGATCTCAAGGTTAAGTCCTGCGATGTGGAGGCCTGGTCCCCGAGACAGAAGAAATATTTTGAGGTTGGTTCCTGCTCGAACTTGGGAGATGCGCAGGCGCGCCGCCTGAAGATCCGCATCAAGTCCAAGGAAAAAGGCAACCATCTGGCCCACACGCTGAACAACACCTGTGTGGCGCCGCCGCGTATGCTGATTGCCTTCCTGGAGAATAATCTGCAGGCGGATGGCTCCGTAAGGATTCCGGAAGTTCTCCGTCCTTATATGGGCGGCACTGAACTGCTGGTTCCGAAGTACAACTCCATTACCAAAAAGTAATCTTTTGCGGGAGCTGCATACATTTGGATAATTACTTTACAGATTTAAATGACAGACAGAAAGAAGCGGTCGGGTATCTTGAAGGACCGCTTCTTATTTTGGCTGGCGCCGGATCGGGAAAAACCAGGGCGCTCACCTGCAGAATCGGGAAGCTGATCGAAAACGGAGTAGCGCCGTGGAATATCCTGGCCATCACCTTCACAAACAAGGCGGCCGGGGAAATGCGGGAGAGAGTGAACCTGCTGCTGAACAGCCGGGCGGCCGAGCAGGTCTTCGTGTCAACATTCCACTCCATGTGCGTACGCCTGCTGAGGCAGGATATCGATAAACTGGGGTACCAGAGAGATTTTACCATCTATGACACGGATGACCAGAAAACCCTGGTGCGCTCCTGCATCAAAACGCTGGAGCTGGATACGCGTATGTACCGGGAAAGAGCGGTGCTTTCCGTCATTTCAGCCAGTAAAAATGAAATGGTGGATGCCGGGGCGTTCCAGGATGCTGCAGGGGATTTTTACGAGCGCAATGTGGGCCGTATTTTTGCTGAATATGAAAAACAGCTGCGTAAAAACAATGCCCTGGATTTTGATGACCTGCTCGTAAAAACCGTAGAGCTGTTCCGGCAGTTTCCTGAAGTGCTGGAGAAATGGCAGGACAGATTCCGCTATATCATGGTGGATGAGTACCAGGATACCAACAACGTACAGTTTGAGCTGGTCCGCCTGCTTTCTGAAAAATATAAAAACCTTTGCGTAGTGGGTGATGACGACCAGTCCATCTACAAGTTCCGGGGCGCCAATATCGAAAATATTCTCAGTTTTGAAAGGAGTTTTCCCGGGGCCAGAGTTATTAAGCTGGAGCAGAACTACCGTTCCACGCAAAGCATTCTCCGCGCAGCGAACGAAGTGATCAGCAACAACCGGGGACGGAAGGACAAACGCCTCTGGACCGAGAATCCCGAAGGGGAGCTGCCTGTTTACCAGGAGTATGAAACGGCGGCGGGAGAAGCAGAACATACCATACTGAAGGCAGCCCAGCTTCATGCGCGCGGGACAGCATACAGTGACCAGGCGGTTTTATACAGGACCAATGCGCAGTCCCGTCTGCTGGAAGAAAAATGCATTGAACGCAATATTCCCTATATCATTGTGGGCGGTGTCAATTTCTATCAGCGCAAGGAAATCAAGGATATGCTTTCCTACCTGCGGGTTATTGCCAATGCCTCGGACGACCTGGCGTGCCAGCGCATTATCAATGTGCCGAAGAGGGGGATCGGCCAGACCAGTGTGGACAGGGTCAATGCTTTTGCAGCTCAGAACGGCATTGGTTTTTATGAAGCGCTTTGCCGCCCCTCCAACATTCCGGGGATCGGTACGGCGGCTAAAAAACTCCAGGGATTTACTTCCCTGATTGAGGACTTCCGTACCCGTCTTAAGGAAGGGGAACTGGGACTGCAGGGACTGATCGGGGCAGTCCGGGAAGAGACCGGATATGAAGAGGAACTGAAAAAAGATGACCCGGTGACTGCACAGACCCGTTTGGAAAACATTGAAGAACTGATTAATAAAGCGGTCAGCTTTGAAATGGAAAAGGCGGTGCAGCAGGCGCAGATACAGGACGGACAAGGACAAACAGATGCGGCGGCAGTGCCGGAAACGGATGGCCTGGAGCAGCTGGGACTGTTTCTTGAGGAAATCTCCCTGGTGGCAGACATTGACAGGACGAATGATTCGGATGATGTGCTGAAACTGATGACACTGCATGCGGCGAAAGGACTGGAATTCGACACGGTGTATCTCTGCGGCATGGAGGAGGGATTGTTTCCGTCCAGCGCCTCCATCAACGCGGCGGATCCGGAAGCGGAGATCGAAGAAGAACGCAGGCTGTGTTATGTGGGCTTTACCAGGGCACGCAAAAAGCTGTTTTTGAGTTCTGCCAAAGAACGGATGGTTAACGGGGATATGCGGTATACCACACCTTCCCGCTTTATTGACGAGATTCCGGATGAGGCCGCGGAAAAACATTTTCTTGGGAACCGCGGGGGAAGCCCTTATGAGACATACCGCAAAAAAGACAGCTTTGCAGGCTTCGGCGGTTATGAAGGCCGGATGGAATACAGCCTCTACAACGGTTTTGATATCCGCTCCGTAGGCAGTTTCGGATCCCTGGATACAACGCCTGCCGGCAAAGCAAGAGGCGGAAGAAATGCAGTCCGGGGCAATGGCAGGACCGGCAGCGATAATAAAGGCTTTGGCGGCGGACTGGCTTCCCTGCAGGGGCAGGGAATTTCTAAAGGCTTTGGAAGCATAAAGGGAAACACAGGCAGCGGCACGGGATCAGCAGCCGGTGCACAGCCGGGAACCAGGCCGGACTATGGACCCGGGGACCGGGTCAGCCACATTAAATTCGGAAGCGGTACCGTGGTTTCCCTTGTGGAAGGACCCAAGGACTATGAAGTAACCGTGGATTTTGACGAAGTCGGCACAAAACGTATGTTTGCAGGGTTTGCAAAGCTCCGGAAACTATGATAAAATCAGACAAAGGCCGCAATGGGGCGTTGCCGGGAGGAGGAAAACTATGGATAAACTTAAAACACTGGTTTCACTCAATGAAATGAAAGACTCCATCGAAGATATGATTACCAGAATCAATCATGGACAGGAAGAAAAAAAGGACGAGTCCAGCAGGCTTCTGGTTATTGTTCTCTGTGTGCTCGGATCCCTTGCGATTATCGGTGCTGTGGCATACCTGGTATACAGGCATTTCAGCGATGATTATCTGGATGATTATGAGGATCTGGACGACCTGTTCGATGATGAAGATGAGGATGAAGACGCAGACGATGAAGATGACGGGGAAGATCCTGAGGTGATCGCATCCGATGACGACTTCGAGGACGAATTCGAAGACTGATAATATGGCTTATAACAGATATGATGAAATCTTTCATCGGTGCAGTCTCAGCGGAATCTGCGGAGGCTGCACTTTTTGCGATGAAAAAACCAGCTGCCAGAAGCAGCTTGACTTAAAAGAACAGCGTGTCCGGGAGGCAGTGGGAGCCTATCTTCCGGAAGACGTTTTTGAAGGTGTCCTTCCGAGTCCCATGCTGTTCGGTTACCGCAACAAAATGGAATACAGCTTTGGCGATGCGGTCAAGGACGGACCGCTGACACTGGGACTTCATAAAAAGAAAAGCTTTTATGATGTGATCGATGCCGACTGCTGCAGCCTTGTACATGAAGACTGCAACAGGATTGTCCGGGCGGTTGGAGACTATTTCCGGGAACTGGGACTGACGTACTGCGATAAGCGGAGTCACCTGGGTTACCTTCGGCATCTGCTGATCCGGAGAGCCGTGCATACCGGGGAAATGCTGATTGACCTGGTTACTACAACACAACCGCTGATTCCTGTGGGGGCACACGGAGAAATTAACAGGCAGGAACTGTATCATACAGAGAGTTTTGAAGAAGCGCCTGAGGTTCTGACCGGACCGGAGGGGGAAATGAATCCCGGCGCCGTAAAAAAGAAACGGCGCCAAAGAGGCGGCTGGAGTTTTATGATCCGTCCGGGCGCAGTGACAGAAGCGGAGGGCATTGCCGTGCTTTCCGAGGAAAAGGTGCTGCAGGGATTTAAGGACTGCCTGCTTTCTCTGCAGAAGAGCGGGGCGCTGGAAGGCAGTATCCGCGGCATTCTCCATACGGCCAATGACGCTCTTTCCGATGCGGTACGTAACGACGGAACGACAGTATTGTACGGGGAAGGACAGATCACGGAGGAACTGCTTGGCCTCAGGTTCAATATCAGCCCCTTCTCCTTTTTCCAGACCAATACAAAGGGCGCTGAACTGCTGTACAGCAAAGTCCGGGAGTATATCGGCGGCACGCTGGGGCCTGAAATGAGGGTTTTTGACCTGTACAGCGGCACGGGGACCATTGCCCAGATGATCGCGCCCTCGGTGCGGGAAGTGACCGGTGTGGAAATCGTTCCGGAAGCAGTGGAGGCGGCACGGGACAATGCCTGTATAAACGGGCTTTCCAACTGCCGTTTTATCGCGGATGATGTACTTCATGCCCTGGACACGCTGGACAGCCCTGATGTAATCATCCTGGACCCGCCGAGGGACGGTGTGCAGGCCAAAGCCCTGGAAAAAATCATTGCCTACGGGGTAGCCAATATGGTTTATGTAAGCTGTAAGCCGGAGAGCCTGGGACGGGATCTGCAGATGCTGGACTACGCAGGTTACAAAATCGTCCGGGCATGCGCCGTGGACCAATTCCCCTGGACGGACAATGTAGAAACCATCGCGCTTCTCAGGCGGGCAGAGAGATGACCTCGGCGGGGATACCGGACCGCGGCGGAAATAATAAAATAATAAGCACCGGCCTGATCGGGGTCACCAAGGACGAGGAATTCGGAAATGTCTACTTTGGCATTTCTCTGGATGCGTTCCATAAACTGGGCTTTGCCTACGGGGACAGTGTCGATGTCCTTTTTGACAGCGGGAAGGAAATCGGAGATATACCGTACTATTCCGGCTACTATACTCCTATCGGGGAGCTTATGCTTTGCGGTTATCCCGGGTCAGCTCATGTGAAGCTGGCCAGGAACAACGGAGAACCTACATGGGAAGAATTCTGCACGCCGGGTTCACCGGGAGTAACGGTTTCCCTGCACCAAAAAGGAAAATACAGGGATGTTGAGGACTTGCATGCACTCATTTATTCCGATGACCGGAAGGATTATAACTCGGATTCGGAATTCTGCAATTTCCGTGAACTGCATGGCGGGAAGCTGAAAAGGAAGACATTCTACCGTTCTGCTTCCGTCTGCGACAATAAACACGGAAGAACAACTTATGTCAACCGCCTGGTGGAAGAAGCCGGCGTGAAATTTGTTCTGAACCTTGCAGAGAACGAGGACAGATATAATAAATGTACCAGGGCTCCGGGCTATACTTCTTCTTATTGTGATTTACTGTATGAAAACGGAGATGTTCTGCTTCTTGCGCTGAACGCGAACTATCGTTCCGCAGCATATGCGAAAACGGTGGTGGAGGCCATGATGGCCCTGACAGAACACAACGGCCCCTTCCTGTTCCACTGCCTGGAAGGAAAGGACCGGACGGGTTTTGTCTGCGCGCTGCTGCTTGCACTGGCAGGCGCATCTCCGCAGGAGATCATTGATGATTATATGATCACCTATGACAACTATTACGGCATCACAATGAAAAGCAATCCTGCGAGATACAGGGCCATCCAGGAGAATGTCAACGGTTTTCTGTACTTCATGTGCGGTGCAGGGAAGGGAACTCCGTTTGAAGGCATAGACCTGAAGAAGGGAGCAGAGGAATATCTGCGCAGAGGAGGGCTTGACCGGATGTGCATAAAAATGATTGAGAGGTCTATCACACAGGGGTGACCGGGACCAAAAGGAAGAAGACAGCATTCTCATCAGAATGGAAAACGGCCAGAGAGAAGTTTGAATATGGCAGCAGATTCCGCAAAAAACCAAAATGCATCACATTATGAGAAAATGACCCGGACGGCCATTGCGCCTCTGATTGTGAAGCTGTCCATACCCACGATCCTGACTATGCTGGTGACCAGTATCTACAACCTGGCGGATACCGCTTTTGTAGGAAGACTGGGCAACAGCGCCAGCGGGGCTGTGGGTGTGGTTTTTGCATTTATGTCAATTATCCAGGCATTCGGGTTCGTGTTTGGCCAGGGAGCGGGAAGCATTACTGCCAGACTGCTGGGAAGCCATGAAAATGAAAAGGCAAATATAATAGCATCTACAGGCTTATTCTGTTCTTTTGCCTGCGGGCTTATGATTTCTTTGCTTGCCGCATTGTTCCTGGATCCGCTGGTAAGGCTTCTGGGCAGTACGGAGACTATATTGCCGTATGCCAAAACCTATATTTCGTATATTATGATGGCAGCTCCGTTTATGACCTCGGCCTTCACCATGAACCAGATACTGCGGTTTGAAGGGCATGCGACATTTGCCATGGCAGGCATGATGACCGGCGGCATCCTGAATATCATCGGGGACCCGATCCTGATTTTCGTTTTCCATATGGGAATTGCCGGCGCCGGCCTGGCCACGGCCGTAAGCCAGTTCATCAGCTTCTGCATTCTCCTGAGCATGTTCCTCAGGCACAGGTCTATGGTACGGCTCCATCCGAAATATATCACTCATGACATTAAAAAGGTATCTGACATTGTGGGAACCGGGCTTCCCAGTATGATCCGGCAGCTGCTCAACAGCGTCAGCACCATGATCCTGAACGGACAGGCGGGCTTTTACGGAGACGCCGCCATTGCGGGCATGAGCATTGTCACCAGGATTATTCATTTTGTATTTTCCGTGGCGCTTGGCATGGGACAGGGTTTCCAGCCGGTCAGCGCATTTAATTTCGGAGCTGCCAAATACAGACGCGTCAGGGAAGCATTCCGCGTTACCGTGATGCTGGCGGAAGCGGTCATGTTTGTGACGGTAGTCCTCCTGCTTGTCAAATCCGGCACGCTGATCCGGCTCTTCCGGGATGATCCGGAGGTCATCCGTATCGGCACAAGGGCACTTCGCTGCCAGGCGGTCGGTGTCCTGTTCCTGCCGGTCTCCATGGTGATTGAAATGCTTCTGCAGAGCACCGGGAACAAGCTGGAAGCCAGCCTGCTTTCCTGCATGCGCAGCGGCATCCTGTTTATCCCTACGCTGCTTATTCTTTCAAAATTACGCGGCCTGTACGGTATAGAAGAGGCACAGGCGGTATCCTTTATCCTGGCTGTCATTCCGTCTGCCTATATGGCCTTCCGTTTCTTCAGGAAGCTGCCGCAGGAGGACAAGGTGCCGGAAGGGGAGAAAGCCGGTTGATCGCAGAAAGATATTCAGAGATTATTTAAAAACAAAGATAAACTCATAAAAAAACCTCCTTCCGGAAACTGTCCGGCGGGAGGTTTTCCTTATGAAAAATTGGAACTGGCTTTATTTGCCTGGATTTATATCAGCCTGTCGTCATTACCGGCAGTATTCCTCCATCAGAGCCTTAAAGGCCGGCATGGAGTTTTCAATTACGCTGCGGTCCACACAATAGGAGAGGCGGACATAGCCGGTACATCCGAAGTCATCGCTGGGAACCAGCAGGAGCTCATGCTTTTTGGCGCGGTCGCTGAAAGCCTTGGCGTCCGGCTCAAGCGCCTTCACAAAGAGATAGAACGCGCCCTGGGGCTCCACATATTCATAACCAAGCGCTTTCAGGCCGGAGCAGAGACAGTCGCGGTTTGCTTTATATTCGGAAACATCAGCTGTCTGGCCAATGCATCTCTCTATAACACGCTGGAACAGACTGGGCGGGTTGACATAACCCAGACAGCGTCCCGCACCCATGACGGAGGCGTATACCTGGTCTGCGTCTTTTACGCGCGGGCTGACCGCAATGTAGCCGATTCGCTCTCCGGGCACAGACAGGGATTTACTGAAGGAATAGCACATAATAGCGTCATCATAATGCTGCAGGGCACAGGGATTATCCACACCGTCATAGACGATCTCGCGGTAGGGCTCGTCGCTGATGAGGTAGATGCTGCGGCCTGTTTTTTCCTCATGCGCCTTCAGCAGATTCGTCATGGCAACCAGGTTTGATTCGCTGAGAACTGCGCCGGAAGGATTGTTGGGGCTGTTAATGATGACTGCCCTGGTATGTTCGCCGAGTGCCCTGGAAAATGCCTCCAGGTCGATCTGGAAATCCGAAGCGGCAGGCACCACAACGAGCTTTCCGCCCTGTCCTTCGGTAAACACACGGTATTCCGGAAAGAAAGGAGCAATGGCGATAACTTCGTCACCGGGCAGGAGCACTGCCTTCAGGGTGATGGTCAGGCTGGCTGCCGCACCGCAGGTGACATACAGCAGATTGGGAGTGATGCCAAGACCGAAACGGCCGTTAAGATCCGCAGCGATTTTTTCACGCAGACTGAGAAGGCCTGCCGCAGTGGTATAGCTGTGAATGCTCCCGCCGCCAAGTCCTTCCGCCGCGCCTTTCCTGTGCCCGTCAGCCGGATGCTCTTTTTCAAGATTTGCACGGATCAGGTCCAGAATAGACTCATCTACACAGCTCGGGGATGGAACGCTGGGATTGCCGAGACTGAAATCATAAACATTTTCAGCGCCGATTTCTTTTTTGCGGCCGGCACCATATTCAGCCAGCTCTCTGATGCAGCTGCGGCTCAGGCCCCAGGCAAGTGTTTTCTCCGGTAACATATGACAACCTCCTGTTGATGCATTCCTGAAGGAATGAATGGTTTCAGCAATAATATTCAATAAATGTAGCACCGGGAAAGCGAGATTTCAAGAGAATACGAAAGAAAGTGGAAAGTTCCCCGGGGTTTATGATAAACTGGGATGGAAGGCAAGGCATCCGGACCGGCCGGGAAGTACCCTGTGACGCGGTCCGTCAAAGAAAGAAAAACCGGCTTGAAAATGCGGCCGGGGATTAGAAAGCGAGGAAGAACACAATGGTGAAAATTCAGTTTTTGGGACATGCGTGTTTTTTGCTGGATGACGGAAAAACCAAAATCCTGACAGATCCGTTCCTGAGCGGCAATCCTCTGGCAGCGGCGGATGCACAAACTATAGACACGGATTATATTTTTGTTTCCCATGGACACGGAGACCATGTCGGAGATGCCCCGCAGATAGCTGCCCGCTGCGGCGCGAAGGTCGGAGGGCCTGTGGAGCTTACAGGCGCTTTGTTTGGCAAAACGGTTGAAACAATCGCTTCCAATATCGGCGGCAGGGTAAAACTCCCCTTCGGTTCGGTCAAGCTGGTGCCCGCCATTCACGGCAGCGGTGTGCCGGGGGCGCTAGCCTGCGGCTTCGTCTTCGAAATTGGCGGAAAGAGGATTTATTTTGCAGGGGATACCGCGCTTACCAGGGATATGGAGCTTCTGCGGGAGGAGCATATTGATGCAGCGCTGCTGCCCATCGGCGACGTCTATACCATGGGGGCTGAGGATGCGGCCAGGGCTGCGGAAATGATACGTCCGGGCTGCGTTATTCCGATGCACTACAAAACCTTCCCAATCATCGACCAGACGCCGGACAGATTCCTGAAATGCATGGAGCCCACGGGAATCCCGGTAAAGGTTCTGGAGCCCGGAGAATGCCTGAGACTGGAATGACATCCGGCATTCCGGCAGCATCTTTCACAGCGCAGCGCGGAAAGAGAAAAAACATCCGTAAACAAATGGTATTTTTTTGCGAACAACACGGCTGAGGCAGTATAAAACAGCCTGAAAATGAATCTGTCCGTGTTGACTTTTTCTGAAAGCGGGTTATAATTATTTTCATTATGAGCGGCAGATTATTTGCAAACAGCATCCTTGTTTCCCTGCGACTGAGCGGCCTACTGCTGGGACGTTCTTCTTTCATATGCACCGGGGAAACGAATTGATTTACATTTGAAGTACGGCATGACAACCTGCAGGCTTCGTTTCCGGGTGGAGACGGAGCCTTTTATATTTTAACAGATGACAAACGGAAGACGGTCTTCCGGAGGAAATGCCTTTGGCAGGCATAGAACAGTAAGGAGTTATTCGTCATGAGAGAGGTCCGAATCAGCGACATTACCATGAAACAGTCCGGGAATCACAAGGAGATTTCCCTGACCTTCAAAGAAAAACTGGAGATGGCCAAGCTCCTGGACAGGCTCGGCGTAGATGTAATTGAGGCGGAGGGCATTGAACAGACAAAAATCGATTCCCTGAGGATTAAATCCATTGCTTCCTCTGTCCGCAACAGTATTCTGGCTGTGCCGGTGCATTTAAATAATGACAGCATCCAGATTACCTGGAAAGCCCTGAAAGAAGCGGGTTCCCCGAGACTGCAGGTTCCGGCGGCCATCAGCCCGGCACAGATGGAATATATCCACCATCTGAAAGCGCCGGCCATGCTGGCGGCGATTGAAGATACCGTTTCCGCCTGCAGGGCGCTGACCGAGGATGTGGAGTTCATTGCGGACGACGCAACGAGGGCGGATGAAAGCTTTCTGTATGAAGCTATCAGAACCGCGATCCGTGCGGGCGCGGGAACCGTCACTGTCTGCGACGCTGCAGGGACGATGCTTCCGGAGGAATTTGGCGTTTTCATAGATAAGATATATGAGAATGTCCCCGCATTAAGGGATGTGACGCTGGGCATCAGCTGTTCCGACGAGCTTTCCATGGCGGATGCCTGTGCTGTGGCCGCTGTGATGCGGGGCGCAGGGGAAATCAAGGCAGCCGCCTATCCGGTCAATATCATTTCCCTGCCCAAGATGGTCAAGGTTCTTAATTCCAAACAGGATGTCTGCCAGGTTTACTGCCGGACCGGCATTACGGAAATGAAACGTATCACGGACCAGATCCGCTGGATGTGCCAGACGGGACGGAGCAGCAAGAGCCCCTTTGACGACGGGGTCAGGGATGATGCCGAGGAAATCAAACTGACTGCGCAGGACGACCTGGCGGCGGTCATGAAGGAAGTGGCCAAGATGGGCTACGACCTGTCTGAAGAGGATGGGAGCCGCGTTTATGATGCTTTCCTGAGGATTGCCTCCAGAAAGGGAAGCGTGGGCACCCGTGAACTGGACAAGCTCATTGCCTCCACCGCCATGCAGGTCCCGGTAACCTATGCGCTGGAAAGTTATGTTATCAACTCCGGCAATGTGATGACTTCCACGGCACATATCAAGCTTAAGAAGCAGGAGCAGGTACTGGAAAGCGTAACCATCGGGGACGGTCCTATCGACGCATCGTTCCTCGCGATCGAGAAGATTGCGGGACAGCATTATGAGCTGGATGATTTCCAGATCCAGACGGTGACGGAAGGCCGCGACGCCATGGGCGAAGCTGTCGTCAAGATCCGCCATAACGGCAAGGTATATTCCGGAAGAGGCATTTCCACCGACATTATCGGTTCCAGCATCCGCGCATATATCAACGCCCTCAACAAGATTGTCTACGAGGAGCAGGAGTAAATCCGGAATAACAGGGAGTAAAAACATATGAAGTTATCATTTTCCACCAGAGGCTGGACCGAATTTTCCTGGGAGGAAATGCAGGAACTGGCCGAGGAAATGCATTTTGAGGGCATTGAGGTATACAACCTTCACCAGACGCCCGCTTTTGTGGGCAAAGGGGGACCCTTCCACAAATACAATACCCAGGCAACGGCAAGAACCCTGCGGGATAAAAAGCTGGAGATTCCGGTATTTGACTCCTCTATCGACATCAGCTGTGCGGACGGGGGAATTGGCAACAGTGCGCCAAACGCCGCTAACCGTGAGGAGCTTCTGGAGATTCTCCGGCAGCTGATCGACGTGGCCAGGAATATGCAGGTCCCCTATATATGCGTAAAGGCCCAGCAGGATGACGAAGCCGCTGTAAGAGGCAATCTGGACATACTGATTCCTTACGCCGAAGAAAAAGGCGTTTCGATACTGATCAAGACCAGCGGCATTTATGCTGACACGGCAAGGCTTCGGGCACTGATGGACGATTATGCCAGCGATTATCTCGGAGCGCTCTGGGACGTGCACCATCCGTACCGTGACCAGCATGAAACACCGGCGGAGACCATCAAAAACCTGGGAGCTTATGTGCGGCATGTCCATATGCGGGATTCCGACGATGGAGATACCTACAACCTGATCGGCGAGGGCAATATGCCCATCGATGAATTCATGAGGGCGCTGAGCTCCATCGACTACGACGGCTTCATTTCCCTGGAGTGGAAGCGGAGCTGGATGGATGACCTGCAGGATCCCGAAATCATTTTCCCGTATTTTGTCAACTACATGCACCGTTATGAGGACACCCGGGGCAAGAAACGCTCCCGTTACCTGAACCATGACGGTACCGGACAGTATATCTGGAAAAAGGACGAGCTGATCAACCTGACCTTCCCGCAGGTGCTGGACAGGGTGGTGGAGGAATTCCCCAACCAGTACTGCTTCAAATATACGACACTGGATTACACCCGCACGTATGAGGAATTCCGGGAGGATGTGGACAACTTTGCCAGGGCGCTGGTTTCCATGGGCGTGAAAGCCGGCAGCAAGGTGGCGATCTGGTCCACCAATGTGCCTGCCTGGTACATTACTTTCTGGGCAGCGACGAAGATCGGCGCGGTGCTGGTGACAGTCAATACAGCCTATAAGATCCATGAGGCGGAATACCTGCTCCGGCAGTCTGATACCCACACGCTTGTGATGATCGATAAGGCCCTGGACTCCAATTACAGGGAGATTATCAATGAGCTCTGCCCGGAGATCGCTTCCAACCAGCCGGGCAAACCGCTGCACTGCAAGAAGCTGCCGTTCCTCCGCAACGTGATTACCTACGGATTCCGGATGCCGGGCTGCCTGACCTTTGACGAGGCCATGGCAAGGGCGGATTCGGTGCCGGTGGAGGAAATATATAAGATGGCTGCCGAGGTGCGCCCGGATGATGTCTGCAACATGCAGTACACCTCCGGGACCACAGGCTTCCCCAAGGGCGTAATGCTGACGCACTACAACGTGGTGAATAACGGAAAATGTATCGGCGACCGTATGGGGCTTTCCACAGCGGACCGCATGATGATCCAGGTGCCCATGTTCCATTGCTTCGGCATGGTACTGTCCATGACCTCATCCATGACCCACGGAGTGACCATGTGCCCTATGCCGTATTTCTCCGCCAAAGCATCTCTGGCATGCATACGGCAGGAGAGGATCACCTGTTTTAACGGTGTCCCCACCATGTTTATAGCTATGTTCAATCATGAGGACTACCGCAGGACAGACTTCTCCCATATGCGGACCGGCATAATGGCAGGTTCCGGATGCCCTCCGGAACTGATGCGCAGGGCGGCCCAGCCGGATGAAATGAACATGACCGGAATTGTCAGCGTATATGGACAGACGGAATCCTCGCCCGGCTCCACCATGTCGGCATGGACGGATCCCATCGATGTGAGGACGGAAACTGTTGGGTACGATTTCCCGCATGTACAGTGCAAGGTCATTGATCCCGAAACAGGAGAGGAAGTACCTGACGGTGTCAACGGCGAATTCTGTTCCAAGGGCTACAATACCATGAAGGGCTATTATAAGATGCCGGAGGAAACCAGGGGTACCATAGATGCCGAGGGATGGCTCCATTCCGGAGACCTGGCCTGCAGGGACGAAAACGGCAATTACAGGATCACAGGACGCCTGAAGGATATGATCATCCGGGGAGGGGAAAATCTTTACCCCAAAGAGATTGAGGAGTTCTTCCTGACGCACCCGGAGGTGCAGGATGCCGCAGTGATCGGGGTTCCGGACCAGAAATACGGCGAGGAAGCCATGGCCTGCATCATTCTCAAGGAAGGATCGCAGCTGACAGAAAAGGAAATGCGCGAATATGCGATGGCAAGGCTTGCACGCCATAAAGTTCCGAAGTATATTACTTTTACGGACGCATTCCCGATGAATGCAGCAGGCAAGATCCTCAAGTATAAGATGCGTGAGGATGCTGCAAAACAACTCGGATTATAAATGTAAAACAGCCAGCATTTGCCGGCACAATATAAAAATGGAGGTACAGTCACTATGGAAATCAAAATCACCAGAAACCCGAATCCGAAGGAGAAGCCGGCAGACGAATCCAAGCTGGGATTTGGCAAAGTATTTACCGATCATATGTTCCTGATGGACTGGGACATCGACCAGGGCTGGCATGACGCCCGCATCGTTCCCTACGGCAACCTTTCCTTAAGCCCTGCCTGCACAGCACTGCATTACGCGCTGGAGGTATTCGAGGGCCTGAAGGCATACCGTACGCCGGAAGGACATATCCAGATGTTCCGTCCTTATGAGAATGCGCGCCGTCTGTGGAATTCCGCAGAACGTCTCGGACTCCCTCAGGTGGATCCGGATTTTATGGTAGAGGCTATGAAGACCCTTGTGGAACTGGATAAGGACTGGGTTCCGCATCAGGAAGGCACTTCCCTGTACATCCGTCCGTTCCTGTTCGGTGATGACCAGAATGTGGGACTGCACACCCTGCGCCATGCGCTTTTCGTAATCATCCTTGCGCCGTCCGGCATGTATTATCCCCAGGGCATCAACCCCGTTAAGATCATGGTGGAGGAAAATGATGTCCGCGCGGTCAGAGGCGGTACCGGCTACACCAAATGCGGCGGCAACTACGGTGCTTCCCAGCGCGCCAGCGTCGTGGCGGAGTCCAAGGGCTATACCCAGGTTCTCTGGCTGGATGGCGTGGAACGCAAGTATATCGAGGAAGTCGGTTCCATGAACATGATGTTCAAGATCGACGGCAAGATCATTACCCCATCTCTTGACGACGGTTCCATTCTGCCCGGCATTACCCGCAAGAGCATCCTGGAAATGCTCCGTCATGAGGGCTATCCGGTAGAGGAACGCAAGGTGGCCCTTCAGGAAGTGATCGACGCCGCGGAAGCCGGCAAGCTGGAAGAGGCCTGGGGCTGCGGCACGGCTGCCGTGGTTTCCCCGGTAGGCTGGCTCTTTGCGGAAGGCAAGGAATACGAGATCAACAAAGGAGAGATCGGACCGCTGACCAAGCACCTGTACGATGAGATTACCTCCATTCAGTGGGGCAAGGCGGAAGACATCTTCGGATGGATCTATCCTGTGGCCTGAGACCTCCGGAAAGAGCAGCACAACATTAACGTAAAGGCAGAGTGCCCGCAAAGCGGGCATGGAGTTTTATGAATAAAAAATATATGACAATCGATGGCAACGGCGCGGCTTCGCACGTTGCCTATGAATTTACGGAGATTGCGGCTATTTACCCCATCACGCCGTCCTCTCCCATGGCGGGCAATACAGACCGCTGGAGCGCGCAGGGCCGTCTCAATATGTTCGGGCAGCGGGTGCGCCTGGTGGAAATGCAGTCCGAAGCAGGCGCCATCGGCGCGGTGCACGGCGCATTGCAGTCCGGCGCCCTGGCAACAAGCTATACCTCCAGCCAGGGACTGATGCTGATGATCCCGGTGCTTTACCGTATTGCAGGAGAACGCCTGCCGGCAGTCCTGCATGTGGCATCCCGTACTGTGGGAACCCATGCGCTGAGCATTTTCGGAGATCATTCGGACGTGATGGCGTGCCGCCAGACCGGATTTGCGCAGCTTTGCTCCGGCAGTGTACAGGAAGCGGCTGACCTGGCAGCGGTAGCACATCTTTCCGCAGTCAGGGGCAGCATTCCCTTCATGCATTTCTTTGACGGTTTCCGGACATCGCATGAGCTGAGCCGCATTGAAATGCCGGAGGTGAAAGACCTTTCCGCGCTGATGGACCAGGACGCGCTGGCCCGGTTCCGTGCCCATGCTCTCAACCCCGAGCATCCGTTGCTCAGGGCGACGGTGCAGAACGGGGATGTGTAATTCCAGGTGAGGGAGGCACACAATGCTTTCTATGACGCGCTTCCGGAAATCGTACAGTCCTATATGGACCGGACGGCGCAGATTACCGGCCGTCAGTACCACCTTTTTGATTACTATGGAGACCCGGAAGCTACCGATGTTGTCATCGCCATGGGTTCGGTGTCCGG
>JAEEGL014749718.1_pt1 | contig 19704 bp, 16 predicted proteins | sample 9134231 | NCBI WGS metagenome assembly JAEEGL01 (sample SAMN16246548, study PRJNA631951) | gut metagenome | biome: gut microbiome; feature: rumen; material: fiber-attached | host: Bos | place: Iran: Karaj | collected 2018-10 | reverse complement strand
CGGCGTCTTCCGCACGACGCTCCCGATGGAGGGAACACCGTATACGCGCAAAAAGCGATAAATGGCAAAGCAAGGCTTTGCGGTGATATTTGCCCCGATGGGGCAAGCTGATGTAGATTCTCCCTGCGGAGAATCTTTTCTTTATGAGGCGAAGCACGTTATCAACTGTACGAAGGACAATATCACTGCGGCTCTGCCGCAATATCACTCGTTTGCTTGCAAACGAATACCGCTGCGCCATCGGCACAATATCGCTGCGCGTTAGCGCAAAGCGCCTGTTTTCCGGCTATTCTACTCTCGGTAGAGCCGGTTTTTTCAATTCTACCGGCAAAGCCGCGCCGGGTAGTGCGAAATTCCGGACGGGTAGATTGACCGCGGACGGACTTTTCGGGTATGGTATATTCAACGTATTGTATGCTGTTTCGTGACAGCAGAGGGAGGGAAAATGAATTACCGTATTTTTACCGATGCAGCCTGTGATATTCCGAAAGCGACGCTCGCCGAATGGGGCGTGTCCATGATTGATATGACGTACCGGTTTACGGACGAGGACTTTGAACGCTACAACAGCGAATGTGATGTGCCGAAGTTTTACGACCAGATGCGCGCGGGGCGCTGCTCGCGCACATCCGCGATCAATATGGCAACGTTCCTCGACGCGTTCCGGCCGACGCTGAAAGAGGGAACGGATGTGCTGTATGTCGCATTCTCCGGCGGCGGCTCAACGACCTATGAACAGTCACTTGCGGCTGTTGAACAGCTCAAAACCGAGTTCCCGGAGCGCAAGATTATGTCCGTCGATTCACTCGCATTCTCCGGCGGCTTCGGCCTGATGGTCTACCTTGCCGCGCAAAAGCAGAAGGCGGGCGCTACGATCGAGGAGGTATTCCGCTATGTCGAGGACACGCGCCTGCACGTCTGCCACTGGTTCACGGTGGACGATCTCGTATACCTCAAGCGCGGCGGCCGTGTCAGCGCCGCAACCGCGCTCGTCGGCACGATGCTCGGTATCAAGCCCGTCCTGCACGTCGATAACGAAGGCCATCTGGTGAACGTGGACAAGGCGCGCAGCCGCCGTCGCAGCCTCAAGGCCATGGCGGATCGCCTCGCCGCGACGCAGCTCGACCCCAACGGCCCCGTGTTCATCTGCCACGGCGACTGCGAGGAGGACGCGTCGCTGCTCCGCGAAATGGTCGAGCAGATCACCGGCAAGAAGATCGACCTGTTCGGCTACATCGGCCCGGTCATCGGTTCGCACTCCGGCCCCGGCACCGTCGCGCTGTTCTTCCTCGGCAGCGAACGGTAACGGTTCCCAAACAACAAAAGGCTTTCACCGCAGGGTGAGAGCCTTTTTTCTATCCTTATGCGCGGCAGACGGTGCGCCGATGGGAAGCCGACGCGCCTTAGCGCTTCTTATAGAGCAGCAGCTCCGGGTTTTCGCCGCCCGCTTCATACGTCGCAATCAGAATAAAATCCATGTTTGCGAGCACGCCAAAGCAGCGATCCCCGCCGAACAGGGCTTCCAGCTGCGTACCGAGGTAAGTCGTGCCGTCGTTCAAAAACGGTACGGCTGCGCCGCTCGGCAGCCGGTACGGCAGGTTCACGAACCGCCCGACGAGCGCGTTCAGCGTTTCGACCTTCGGCATGCCCTCGATGCCGAGCGCGTTGATCTCGTCGATCAGCTGCCGCTTGAACGCTTCGAACTGGCCGTCGTCGCTGAGCTGCCCGTAGCGTTTCCAGTAGTCGAGCTTCGGCAGGGCCTCTTTCAGATACGCGCGCGCCTGCGCCTCGGTGAAGTTTTCACCGACCATATTCTGCACGCATACGTCGATCAGATCGTCCATATTGTGATAGGTATAGGTGCCGTCGGCATAGCACCATTGGCAATAGTCCTCGTTGAGCGTGCCGTCCTTGTTGCGGCTTAAGATCCCGTCGTCCAGAGGCATGCCGCAGCATTGGCAGATCAGCGGGTGCGGCGAGCCGAGCAGCGTGTTGATCGAAACGCCGAACAGATTGGACAGCAGCTTCAGCGTTTCGGTGCCGGGTATCGTATCGCCGTTCTCCCAACGCGAAACCGCCTGCCGCGTCACAAACACCTTTTCGGCAAGCTCGTCCTGCGAAAGCCCGTTTTTCGTGCGCAGCCCGTATATAATCTCCTTCGTTTCCATCGGAACACCCCCTTTTTCTGCATTATACTATACGGACGGCGGCAGGGCAAGCAACGCGCGGTTGCGGCAGATTTTGACAAACTTGTAAAACCGCTTCGTCCGCGGTTTCCGCTGTTGACAAGCGGCGGCGGCGGTGCTATACTAATTCCAAGTAAATCAGTAGGGTATTGAAACATGAAGCTATCGACAAAAGGCAGATACGGCCTTCGCGCCATCGTGGAGCTGGCGGCGCGGGGCGGAGACGGCCCGGTGTCGCTGTCGGTGATCGCGGCGGAGCAGGACGTTTCGGAGGCGTATTTGGAGCAGCTTATGCGTTCGCTGAAGAATGCGGGGCTTGTGACGACCGCGCGCGGCAAAACCGGCGGGTATCAGCTCGCCCGCGCGCCGGAGGATATCTCCGTGGCGGCGGTGCTCGGTGCGCTCGAAGGGACGACAGCTGTGGTGGAGTGCGTCGGCACCGACGCGGGCGTATGCGAAAGCGCCTGCACCTGTGCGGCGCGGCCGCTGTTTCTGACCCTGCAGAACCGGATCGACGCGGTCCTGGAGCAGACGACCGTGCAGGATCTGTGCAACGACTATATCGAACAGAAAAAGAGGATGGAACATGCAAAAGGTTTATCTTGACAATGCCGCGACGACCCAGGTGATGCCCGCCGTCGTCGATGCGATGCTGCCCTATTTTACCGAGTATTACGGCAACCCGTCGAGCTTCCACGGCTTTGGACGCGACGCGCACAAGGGACTGGACGAGGCGCGGCGCACCGTGGCGCGGTGCCTGAACGCCGCCGACCCCATAGAGATCACGTTTACCGGCGGCGGCAGCGAGGGCGACAATATGATCCTGCGCGGCGTGGCAAAAGCGAACCGCAAGAAGGGCAATCACATCATCACAACCGCAATCGAGCATCACGCGGTGCTGCATACGCTGATGGCGATGGAGGCCGAGGGCACGGCGACCGTGACGTACCTGCCGGTCGATCATGACGGGCTTGTGACCGCCGAGCAGGTCAAGGCCGCGATCCGTCCCGATACGATCCTTGTGTCCGTGATGTTTGCGAACAACGAGGTCGGCACCATCGAGCCGATCGCCGAGATCGGCAAGGTCTGCCGCGAAGCGGGCGTGCTGTTCCACACCGACGCGGTGCAGGCCGTGGGGCACGTCCCGGTGGACGTGCAGGCCATGCACATCGACCTTTTGACCCTGACCGCGCATAAGTTTCACGGCCCCAAGGGCGTCGGCGCGGTGTATATCCGTAAAGGCGTTCGCGTCCCCGCCTTGGTGCAGGGCGGCGCGCAGGAGAATAAAAAGCGCGCGGGCACCGAGAATATCCCGGGTATCGTTGGCCTCGCCGCCGCGCTCGAATATCAGACCGCACACATGGATGAGAATATCGAAAAGATGACGCGGCTGCGGGACAAGCTGATCAGCGGCATCGAACAGCGCATCCCGTCCGTCGAGCTGAACGGACACCGCACAAAGCGCCTGCCGAACAACGTCAACTTCTGCTTTAGGTATATCGAGAGCGAAAGCGTGCTGCTGTGGCTCGACATGAACGGCATTGCGGGCTCGTCCGGCTCGGCGTGCACGTCCGGCTCACTCGATCCGTCGCACGTGCTGCTTGCCATGGGCGTTTCGCACGAGGCCGCGAACGGCTCGCTGCGGCTTACGCTGTCGGAGTTCACGACCGACGAGGAGATCGACTATACGCTTGACATTCTGCCGCAGGTTGTACAGCGGCTTCGGGACATGTCCCCGATTTATCCGAAAGGAGAGTAAACAATATGGTATATTCGGAAAAGGTACTCGATCATTTTCAGCACCCGCGCAATGTCGGCGAGATCCCCGATGCGGACGGCGTCGGCATGGTCGGCAACGCGAAGTGCGGCGACATTATGCAGATGTTCATTAAGGTCAACGACGATGAGATCATCGAGGACGTGAAGTTCAAGACCTTCGGCTGCGGCGCGGCGATTGCGACCAGCTCGATGGCGACCGAGCTGATCAAGGGCAAGAGCATCGACGAGGCGCTCACGCTTTCCAACGACGCCGTCGTGGAGGCGCTCGAAGGTCTGCCGCCGATCAAGATCCATTGCTCGGTGCTCGCCGAGGAAGCCGTCAAGGCCGCCGTGGACGATTACCGCAAGAAGAAGGCCGAAAAGGACGGGAAAGAGGCATAAAGGGATAAAAGGAGAGCAGCCGGGAAACCGACTGCTCGTTTTTTTGCTGTTGGTTTTGCCCGTATTCAAAAAATTGCATTGCTCCTTCGCTGTCGTATGGCTTGCGCTTATCCCCGATAAATCGGAATTTACAGATGAAAGGCTTCCTTGATCCTTTTCGCCGCTTCTTCGGGGCTTATATCGGCATTATCGATCCGAAGATAGTTGTCAAAAACGATCTCGCCTTCATAACTGACACACCTGTGGTTTTCGTCATCCCGGAGCAAACGCCGGTTGGACGTTTCTATGTCTCTTTTGGAAGGCTTGTGTTTCAGCCTGTTCTCCGAAACATTTCTTTGCAGCCGGATTTCCTGCGGGGCAATCAGTTCTACGTAATAGAAATCTGTCCCATACGGTTCAAATATACCCTTGACGTGCTTCAGATAAGCCCATTCCGAAGGGGAATCGAAATCCATCATCAGCGTAAAAATCATCCCGTCATTTTCAGAAGCGGCAAAGTTTCTGAAGATAACATCCCGCATTTCCGAGATCGTTTTTCCGTCGTATCTGCCGAAAATTTCGATCACAGGCTCGATGGTCATGTGATTGTGAAAGAGCCTTAACTCGGTGATCTTCATCAGTTCCTGACCGACTGTCATTTTTCCGACAGCGGCATCCCCGATGAGAAATAACAGCTTCATAGAACACCTCCGCAACCTTCGCTCTGTAAATATATAGTATCACAGATGCCGTCCGGACGCAATGAAAAAGCACAGCGGGGTTTTGTCCGGCTGTGCGGTTGAGACGTTTTACTTATCACATAAACAGATGCACTACGGGGCCGACTTTGCGCATCTCGAGAACGGCTTTCAGCTCTGCGCCGTTCCATGCGGCAAGGGCGGGGGAATCGGTTTCGAGCTGCGGCTGCCAATGCGTGCCGTCGGTTGTGCGGTTGGTGATACGGACGGTGCAGGGCGCGCCGGTGCTGTCGCGGCCTTTTATCGCATAGCGGGCGCAGAACTCCACGGGGCGTCCCCATTTTCGCTTTTGCACGTCCGCCGCGCCGGGCTGAATCTCGCCCGAAAACTGCGGGCCGGCCGCTGTGCCGGTAAAGGCAAGCGTACGAACGTCCATGCCCTGCTCGAAGCGGAAGGTCGTTTTGGTCAGGCGCACATCGACGGCGAGAATCTCGCGCCGCCCGGCAAGGAACTGCTCGATCACAGCGAACGCCAAATTGTCCTCACGGGGCTTGAAGCCGTGGCCCGCGCCGGTAAGCCGCAGCAGCTGCGCCGTTCCGCTTGGGCGGGCTTGGTAAACGGCGAGCGCGTCCTCGGCATAATGCGGCGGCACGACCTTGTCTTCGGTGCCGTGGAGCAGCAGCACATCGCCCGCATACGGCGCGATGGCGGCAAGGGCGTCGAGCGACTGCGCGTCCTCGATGTACCGCCGTCCGATGGCGAGCCTGCCGAACGCGGTCACGCGGTCCGGGACGTTCTTCGGATCGAACCTGAAAAACTGCATCTGCCCGCGCCGCGCGTCGTCCGGGATGCAGAGGGCGGGGTAGAACAGGATCAGCTTGTCCACGCGGCTGCTGTGCGCGGCGGCGACGAGCGCGCTCACAAACCCGCCTTGACTGCAGCCGCAAAGGATGAGCTTTTCGGCCTTGCTGCCATGCTGTGCGGCAACATAATCCATGACCGCAAGTAGATCGCTGACCTCGGTCTGCACGGACATCTTTTCAAAATCGCCCTCGCTTTCGTTCTTCGGCGCGCCGCCGAGGAAATCAAAGACGTAGGCGGTATAGCCCATCGCGGCGAAGCGTTCGGCGTAGCGCGCGGTCTCGCGCATCGAGGACATAAACCCGTGGCTGATGATTACGGGTACGCCGCTGCCGCCTGCGGGCACATAGCAGCGCCCGGCAATGCGCTTGCCGCCGTTTGACACGGAAAAGACGGAACAGGGAACGGATGGCTTGGACATAGGACACCTCCGAGGATGATACGGTTATCGTACCAAAAAGGGAGGGAAAATGCAAGAGCCGGGGTGCCCCGGCTTGGTATATGCGTCAGGCACAGCCCGTTTGCAGAATCGTGAACACCAGCACGAGCGCCACGATCAGGCCGATCATCACGCGGGAGAGGACGAGCGAGACGACGGTTTTCTTTACGTTGCCGCGCGTATAGCGCGTGCGCCACAGGGCGACGCCGATGTAGGCCGCCATGCACGCATAGCCGACGTAGAGCAGCCACCGAATTTGCAGCAACACACCGACGACCGACAGGATCGCACACGCGATAAAGCAGCCGATGGCGACCCAATAGAGCGTCGCAGCCTTTTGCTCATTCAGACGGCGCTGTGTGTCGATATCGCTGTCGGAGATCAGCTCGTCGATGCTGACATGGAACTGCTCGGACAGGAGCTTCAGACTGTCGATGCCCGGAAAGCCCTTGTCCGTTTCCCACTTCGACACCGCCGTGCGCGTCACGTAAAGGCGCTCCGCCAGCTCATCCTGCGTTAAATGGTTGTCGCGCCGCAGCGCCTTTAGCTTTTCGCTGAATTTCATTTCGGTGTCCTCCGCTTCATTTGTGGCTTCATTATGCCACGTGGCACGCCAAAAGTCACGACACCGTCGGTCACATCGCTGGTTTTTGGATTGAAAACGCCCGACACGCTGCCTCACCGTCCGGTTTATCGGACAGAATCGGACGGCAAGGGGGATGCGCATGCTCTGCCCAAAACGGTGCGACGGAGCGCGGGAGAGGGAAGGAGTTGCCGTTTACCGGTAAACCGGCCTGTTTTTCTGCACTTTTCGGCGCAGGGACATTGACGAAACCGGGAAACGGAGATATGATAAGAGCATACAAGATGATGCCGCCGGAGGCGCCGATCCCCATGAAAAAAAACGCAAAGCTCTATCCGCCGTACACGGGAACGCAGCCGTTTTTGTTCCTGTGCTTTGCGGCGGCGGACGGGCGGCGCGCGCGGGGGCTTTTGCGGCGGCTTTGGCTGCGCGGGTGCCGCATGTGGTACATTGCGGGGCGGGCGGATTCCGCCGGGGCGTGGCAAAAGCAGGTCGAACGAATGAAGGCGGCATCGCTTGTCGTGCTGCTGCACACCGCGGCGTTTGCGTCGGATACCGATGCGAAAAGCGCCCTGCTTGCCTGTCAGCAGCGCGGGTGTCCGATCATCAGCATCGACTATGACAAGGGCGACGAGCTGTCTTTGGGACTGACGCAGGCGCAGCATATTTCGCGCCCGCAAAGCGCCGTTGCCGCGGAGGAGGCGCTTTTGCACACCGAGGGCTTTTCACAGGCGCTGCTCGGCACGCCGTCCTCGCTGCCGGGGATCCCGCCGGTTCTGCGCGCCGCTGTCGCGCTGGCGGTGTTGGCGGTCGTGTTGCTCGGCGCCGGGGCTGCGTATGCGCTTTTGCGTCCTGCGCCGGAGCCGACAAGGGCTGTCGATGAAATCGTCTTTTCCGATCCGGCCGTTGCCGAGGCCGTGCACGAGGCGGTGGGGGGATCGGTTACTTTTGACGCTGTGAAAACGATAACCGTCCTGCGTCTGAACGCGCTGCCCGCCGACGCGGACGAGCTTTCGGCGCTGCCGAACCTAAAGCGGCTGCTGCTGCCGCAAAACGCGGTAACGGACGGGGAAACGCTGTCCGCGCTCATGGAACGCTATACGATCGAGCTGACCGGAGGCGGGGCATGAGCACCTATTTCAAGCCGTATGAGGGCAAGCGCCCTTACGTTTTCATCAGCTATTCGCACCGGAACTCGGATCGCGTACTGTCGGTCATCACGCCGGTGCACGAAAAAAAGCTGCGCCTGTGGTATGACGAGGGCATCCCGGCGGGCGGAGACTGGCCGCAGAACATTGCCGATCACATGGCGGGCTGCGCGGCGGTGCTGTTTTTCGTTTCCGCGCCCGCGCTTGCGTCGGCCAACTGCCGTTCCGAGATCGAAACAGCGGTGCGGCTGCATAAGCCCCTGCTGCTGATCCGGCTCGACGATACCGTGCCATCGGAGCCGTGGCAGACGCTGCTTGCGGCGGGGACAACCCTTCCCGCCACGCCCGGCGCCGCGCCGGACGATGTGATGCGCGTCGTTTTGGCGGAGCGCACCTTGAACCGTTCGTTCTACCGCAAGCGGTGGGAGGGGTTCCGGTGGGATCGCGTGGGACTTGCGCTGTCGCTGCTGCTGGTGCTGGCGGCTGCCGCGGGGCTGTGGGGGCTTTTGACCGGGCGGTTCGACCGGTATCTTTACAGAGAGCCGTCTCCGACGCCGACCGCCGCGCCCACGCCGACGCCGACCGTGCCGCCGTCGCCGTCCCCGACGCCGTATGTGCCGGATGCGGAGGATCGTTTTCCGCTGTCGTTTCCGGATGCGCTGCAGGGCGATGCGATCCGCACGGTGCTCGGCATAGAACGGGATGCGCCGGTGCTGCCGAGCGCGCTCAAAGACCTGCGCTCGCTGTGCTTTTGCGGCGGTCTGTACCTTGCCGATGCGGAGGACGCCGTTTTCTCCGATGCCGGGTGGAGTGCCAACGGCGTTCCGACGGGTGCGGGCACGGTGCGCGACCTGTCCGTGATCGGGCGGTGTACGTATCTGGAGACGCTCGCGCTGATCGCGGAGCCTGCGGACGACCTTTCCGGCCTTTCCGACCTTGTGCTTTTGCAGACGCTGTACCTGAACGGGTGCGAAAGCGTCGATCTTGCTTCGCTGCCCGCGCTGCCGAATCTGAAAACCCTGCACCTTGCGCACAGCGCCGTGCGCGACCTTGCGCCGCTCGGCGCGCTGCCCGCATTGCAAACCGTGACTGTCAGCACGGATATGCTGCCGCTGACATGGCCCACGGACGCCGCCTTTTCGGTGGTGCTTGTCCCATAAACCCGTTCGGAAACGGATATTCCTCTCCGATGCTTGTCGCTGCAAAGCGATCCCAGACCCGACCGACCCGTAAGTGGAGAGGAGATCCCCCATGAAAAAACGCAATCTGTATATCGTTTGCTCCGACGCCGACCGTGCCGCCGCCGATGCCATCGGCAAGGCGCTCGGCGCTTTGGGCGTGTCCGTTAAGCACGGCGAGCCGCAAAAGAACGGCGCGCTGCTGCTGCTGGAGTCTGCGGCCTTTTCGCTCGACGAGTCCGCACAGGCGGCGTTCTTTGACGCTTTTTCGCAAAAGCTGCCGGTGATCCCGGTCAACCTCGACGGTTCGACGCCGCCGGAGACCGTGCAGAACGCGCTGTTTGCCTACAACGCGATCTTTGCCGAGCGGTATTCCATCGACGCGCTGGCCAAGCGCATTGCCGACGCGCTGCCCGCCGGGCCGTCCGTTCCCGCGTGGATACAGGCCGCTGCGGGCGTGCTGCTGGCGGCCGTCGTCGGGATCGTGCTGTGGCGCGTTTGGCCGAAGGGAACGGCGGAAGAGACCGCAGGCGTTTCGCCCTCGCCCACGCCGACCGAGCGGCCGGTTTATATCCCGAAGGAAACCGGTCTGCGGCCGGAGGATCTGGAAAAGGTGTATGAGATCGTCGTTGTCGGCGATCAATTCCTGCTTTCGACCGGCGAGGAGGATTGGGTCGGTGAGAGGGGATATGCCCGCATCGGCGCCGAACACTTTGCGCACTATGTTTCCGACGAGGACGGCGAACGGTGGATCAGCAACGAGACCGGCGAGGAGGTCGCGCTCGCACGGCATGATGATCTCGATTTTCTGTCCTATTGCAAAAACGCGATGCTGCTGACGCTCGTGCGCGTTGAGGGCAAGCTGCCCGATCTTTCCGATTTACAGAAGCTGGACGCCGTCGAAATCCTGGACTGCCGTTTTACGGACATCGAGGGCGTGCGCGGCTCGTCTGTTTCTCACTTTGCGTATCGCGGGGAAACGGTGACGGACTTTTCGCCGCTGAACAACTGCCCCAAGATCAGCGTCATCAACCTGAGGCTGCTCGGCCCCGCCGATCTGAAGAATCTGGCGACCAAGAGCGCGAACGAGCTGATCGTGCGCGTTGACGGCGTTTCGGATATGGATATGGGGATTACGGGAATCACGACCGGAAAGTCCCTAAAGCGCGTGGAACTGGATCATCTCGGCATAACCGATCTGTCGTTTTTGCGGTATGCGGAGAACCTGTCCGAGCTGCGGCTTTCCAACCTGCCCGCGCTCGAATCCCTGCAAGGCGTCGGGAACAAGGTGCATCTGAACACGATTCAGATCGAAAACTGCGAGCGCCTATCCGACCTATCGGCGCTGGCCGGAACCGGCAACAGCAGCGGGCAATGGGTCGAGCTGCGGCAGCTGCCCGCGCTGACCTCGCTGAACGGGCTTGACCTGGCGGTGGGGCTTAGGGAGCTTTCGGTGCAGAGCTGTGAAAACCTTACCGATCTTTCGGCACTGTCGGCGTGCGATCAGCTGGTGTTTGCCGAGCTGGTCGATCTGCCGATCACCGATCTTTCCGGGTTTTCCGGCGCCGACCGGCTCGATACGCTGCGCCTTGTGAATATGGATCGGCTTCGCTCGCTGCACGGGCTGGAGGGGCACGGCAAGCTGAAAATGCTGGAGATAGACCAATGCAGCAATCTGTCCGATATTTCCGGACTTTCGGGCTGCTCGGCGATGGATCGTCTGTTCATCGGCGGCGAAGACGGCTATCCGAACCTATACGATCTGACCGTGCTGAACGAGCTGACCGAGCTGCGCGAGCTGGAGCTGTACGGGCCGCAGGCGGGGAACGTCGATTTTCTGTACAGCCTGTCCCGCAAGGACAATTTCCACTTCGGCATTTCCGGTGCGGACAACTATGACGGGCTTGCCGCCATCGAAAGCTACCGGTATCTGAACCTTTCCAACAATACGGCGCCCAACGGCGTCGGCCTTTCCGCGGCGCTTGAAATCGTACGGGATATCCCGGTCGAAACGCTTGATCTGCATTTGAACGACCGCGCTGCCGATCTGTCGCTGCTTGGGCACATTACGCGCGAGCTGAATCTGCATAACGGCACGTTCACCTCGCTTGCGGCGCTGCCCGCCCTGCCGGTCTTTCATTTGAGCATCCTCGACTGTCAATATCTGACCTCGCTCGACGGCATTCAGAACTTGCAGCTGTTGACGGTGCCGGGCGATCTACAGCTGAGCAACTGCCCGCGTCTTTCAGACTATACGGCTTTGGACGGCGGCTCCATCGACCTGCTTTATCTTGACCGGCTGTTCGCGCTGCCCGATTTTTCCCGCTTCAAGCTTTGGAGCCTGCAGATGGAGGGAATCGAGGAATTGACCGACCTGTCGTGTCTGAACGGACTGGACGAGACGCGCCGGTATCATGAATTCAGGTTCTCGCACATGCCAATGCTTGCGGACATTTCCGCGCTCTACCGGCTGCACGGCGAAACGATCATCGTCGCACCCGGCCTTGCCGAGCAGGCATGGGCGATTGTGGACAGCGGCGCCTTCCATACGGTAGAGGAGCTGCGGGAGGACTATAACTGGCAGCCGAACGAAATCAACGTGATGCTGCTGTCGCTGGACGAGCTCGATACGCTCCCGCCTGCGCTGCTCGCGCATGTGCAGACGCTTTGGATGGCGGGCGATACGGTGTATCAGCCGTCGCAGTATTGGATCGAGGAGGATTGGGACACGAACCCGCCCACGCTGTATCTGCACGAGAGCGACGGCGACGGGCGCATCCCGGTCGAGACCGGCACGCTGACTGATTTTTCGAAGCTCGCGGCGCTGACCGGCGTGACGAATATCAACATCGAGCAGCAGGGGTTCACCTCGCTCGACGGCATCCAGTCGATGCGCGCGCTCGACACCATCCAGATCCGCGACTGTCCGAACCTTACGGACGCGTCCGCGGTCTTTGCGGTGCAGAACCTTACATGGCTGAACCTCGGCCGCAACCCGATCACGTCGATCCGGGGCGTGCAGAATCTGCTGCGGCTTGAGGAGCTGGGGCTTTACGACACGCGGATCACGTCGATTGCGGGCGTGGAAAAACTGCCGAGACTGCGGGAGCTGGACATTTCCGGTGCGCCGGTGGAGGATCTTTCGCCGCTTGAGACGCTCGGCGACGATGTGGAGGTGCGGCTTTCCCTGCCGGGGCTGATGTCCTACGACGATTTTACGGCGCTGCCGCAGACGGTTCTCGACCGGATCGACAGCTTGTCGTTCAGCGGGAATTACGTGCACGCCCCGTGGGACGACTGGAAGTTTACGCTTGACTGGAGCGGGAACGAGCCTGTCGGGTATCTGGAGTGTGGGAGCATGGGCGTGCGCATCCCGGTCGAGCCCGGCACGCTGACCGATCTGAACGCGCTGCCGGTGATGCGAAGCCTCGAAACGCTGCAAATCAACGCGCAGCCGCTGACGAGCCTCGGCGGGATCGAAAAGCAGCCGAGCCTGAAGGAAGCGGAGGTGAGGCTCTGCCCGAACATCACCGACCTTTCCGCGTTGTTTGCCATGCCGCAGATCGAAAAGCTCAATGTGCGCGATTCCCAAATCACGTCGCTTGCCGGAATCGGCGCCTTGCCGCACCTGCTGCGCGTCGATGTGGGCGGAGGCGGCGTGCCGCTGCACACGCTTTCGTGGCTCGAGGAGATCGACTTTACCTATGCCGAGACGGTGAACGACGAGGGCTATACGCCGCACTTTGATCTGTCGATCGACTGGTGGGAGCTGAGCCGGGACGAGCTGTCCTATCTGGCGCTTGTGCCGTATTATGCGAGTCTCAACGTCAACGGCCACGACCGGACGCTGTGGATAGACGTGCTGAAGGACACGCCGATCATCCATATCAGCATGGAACAATGCGAGCTTGACAATGCGTCGTTCAAGGCATTTGTCGAGAGCCATCCGATGCTGCGGGACATCGACCTCCGTGAAAACCCCAACCTGACCGATATTTCGATCCTGCAATCGCTGCCGTCGCTGCAAACGGTGTGGATCGACCCGGGTATGCAGCAGGCTATCGCCTCGCTGGGGGACGGCTGCGGCTTCCGGCTCGAAATCGGATAAGCGGACAACGGAAAAGACAAAGAACAATCCACAAGCCAAGGGGAGGAAAACAGAATGGCATACACGGCATTGGAGCAGATGCGAAGGATCAACAAAGAACGCTATAACGTGGATGTCGGTCCGTTTGAACCGGCGATGTTCGGCGCGGGCAGAACGGGCAGCGATCTGAAGTCCGCTGCGCTGCGGTTTTTGCACGAGCGCTGCGAGGGGCTTCGCTTCTCACCCGAAATGGCGAAGAAAGAGGAAGAAACCGGGCAGTATCTCGGCACAAGCTTTTATCCGAATCAGATTCCGTACAATATGCAGATGGACATCGACCGGCTTTGCCTCGAGCGCGAGCTGGAAGCCTTCATCGATTCCGGTGTTGCCGAGGACGCCTACACCGTTTATTACAGCTTTTTGAAGATGTTCCTCGGCACCTATGGGCGATCGAGCAAGATGATCGAGCTTTTGTCGGAATTTGAGTCGAACGCCAGCTCCCTTTTGATGAAGCACCGCGACCACTATTCGCATTCGGTCTACGTGTTTGCGCTCGGCCTTGCGATCTATGAAACGAACGAAAGCTTCCGAAAGACATTTGAGACGTTCTACCACTTTGAACCGGAACGGGACGAGCACCGGGCCGCGGCATTCTTTCTCGAATATTGGGGCCTGACCGCGCTGTTCCACGATATCGGCTATCCGTTTGAGATTCCGTTCGAGCAGGTGTTGGCCTACTTTGAGGTGGATCGCAAGAAGCGCGGCAAGGGCAGCCTGTACCTTGCCTACCGCGACCTCGATTGTCTGTCCGGCATGAGCGACGCGCAAAAGGCGCACTTTGCAAAGCTGTTTTCCCGTCCGTTCGAGTCCGTCGAAGATTTGCTTGCCTACGGCATTGCAAAGCGGCTCGGCGCGGCCTACGAGGTGACGGAGGAATACCTTTGCGATACGATCCGGCATAAGCCGACCGAGCCGAACCGGTTCGGATACTTCATGGATCACGCATACTTTTCCGCGACGCGGCTGTATCAGGAGCTTTGCGAGGTGCTCGGCGCAGAAGCGCTGACCGAAGCGCACGTCGATGCGCTGACGGCGATCATGCTGCACAACAGCCTGTTTAAGTTTGCGATTGCGTTCTATAAGGATAAGGAAAAACGTAAAGCACCCTTGAAGGCCGAGCTGCACCCGCTTGCGTATCTATTGATGCTGTGCGACGAACTGCAATGTTGGGATCGCACCGCTTACGGTCGGAATTCACGCACCGAACTGCATCCGATGGACGCCGAGTTCGATTTCGGCAGAGGCATGATCCATGCGCTCTATTGCTTCGACGCGGAGGAGTCCGAAAAGATCGGAGAATATGAGGCGCGTTACCGCGCATGGGAGCAAGGCGGCAAGCAGTACGCGCCGCCGCGTCTCAAAGCGTACAGCGACATGGCGGAAACCGAACAGCGATTCCGCACGGACATTGAAAAGATCGTCGATCTAAGCGGCTATCCGCTGTTCATCACGACGTTCATACGCACGGCAGATCGCAAGAGCAAGCATACGTACCTGTCCGGCAGCAGCTTTTTGCACATGTACGACTTTGCCGTGGCGATCAACGGACGCTACCGGTATGAGGGCCGGGAGGACGAGATCTCGGCAGAGCAGCTCGAACGCGATTTTGATACCATGTCGCTCGAATATCAGCTCAGCAATATCAATCAGGTCAAGAGCTTTTCGAAATATCTGAACGCCATCGGCTGCTTCTATACGGATCGCCCCGTGGACTTTGAAATGCTGCGCGCATTCACCCCCGAGCAGACCGCCGTGTTCGCGCCGATGGAGCATGCCCGCTGGGTGCGCGCGCACCGCGCGATGGGCTGGACAGCAGGAAGCCTGTATGAGACCGTAACGACAGACGACGAGCCGAACCGCTATGCGCTGCGGGAGCAGATGCGGCAGCACAAGCTGTGTATGAACGGCGATTTTGGGGAGCTGGAGATCGCGCGGCACTATCTCAACCTGTCCGAGAAGGATCAGGGCAAGGACTGGAAACCGTTCAATTCTATGCTGAAGCTGATCCGCAAGTTCGACGGCCTGCGCATCTATCGGCTTGATTGACAAAGGAGACGAAATGACATTGCACGATACGATCCCGATCGTCGTCGGCGTAACGGGACATCGGGACATCCGACCGGAGGACCGCGACGTTTTATACAACGCCGTCAGGCAAGAGCTCTCGGTACTGCAAAGCCGATGCCCGCATTCCGAAATCGTGATGCAAAACAGCCTTGCGGACGGTGCGGATCAGCTTTGCGCTGAGGCCGCGCTGTCGCTCTCGATCCCGCTGATCGCAGTATTGCCGATGGCGCAGACGGAATATGAAAAGGACTTTTCCGGGGAAGCGCTTCCCACATTCCGGGCCCTTTGCGACGCGGCGGAAGACTGTTTTGTTGCGCCCAATACGGAGCGCGCACCCGCGTCGAAGGATCGGGACTTTGCGTATCGGCAGGCGGGCGTCTATGTTGCTTCGCACGCACATGTGCTGCTCGCGCTTTGGGACGGAGCGGAATCGCCCGCGTCCGACTGCGGCACGGCGGCAATCGTGCATTGCGCTCTGAACGGCGATTATTCACCGGAAGATTCGATTCCGCTCGGCGGCTGCTGTCCCGTGCTGCATATCCTTTCGCCGCGTAAAGACGACGAAACGAGTGCCGCCGGAGTGGTGCGTTTTCTCGGCGACCGTACCGCTTTTGACGAAACGCTGACCCGAACCGATGAGTTCAACCGGCTTGCGAAAATAGCGCCCGCATCCGAATTTGCGCTTTTGCCGTCGGATCGGGAACCGGACAAGCAGCTCGACCGTATAGAAACCCTGTATGCAAAGGCGGATGCGTTGAGCGTTCGCTTTTCTAAACAGTACCGCCGCATTCTTGCCGCGCTTGCGATCATCAGCACGGTCATCACGATCGCGTTTCTTCTGTATGACGAAGCCGAATTGCACGGGATGATCCTCGTCTGCGGCGGGATGCTTCTGCTTGCATGGCTTGTGCAGCGGTACGGAAACCGCTTTGCTTCGCACCGGCGCTATCTCGAATATCGGATGCTGGCGGAGGGACTGCGCGTGCAGGCGTTTTTGCGCTATGCCGGAAGCGGCATTTCCGCCGCCGATGTTTTGCCGTGGACTGGCAAGACGGAAACCGGATGGACCTTTGCCGCGCTGAAGGCCCTGTCCGTCGGCATTCCGCCGGATCGGTCAAATCGCATCCGTGATGCATGGGTCGACGCGCAGCGCAGGTATCACGAACGGTCTGTCCGTCGGTCAAAGCGAGCAGACAAGGGGAGCGAACGCATCGTCCGCGTTGCTCTTTGGGTCAGTATTCTGCTGTATCTTGCGGTGTTGCTCTTCGAGCTCATTTGGGGCGGATTGCTGCCGTTTTCCGGCCGTATTCCCAATGCGGAGGTGTATCGCACGGTGTCGAAGCTCCTGCTCGGCAGCATTTCGGCGGCAACGCTGTTTATCTCAAACTATCACGGACGTCTGTCGCTTTCGCGCACAACATCCGATCATGTCAAAATGGAGCGCTTTTATGCCGCAGTCCTCGATCGCATTGACCGTTTCGACGAATCCGATGCGCTGCTTCGATTGATCGCGCGCGAAGAACTGATCGAAAACGGCAACTGGTGTTCCTATCAACGTGATAACACGGCTGATTTCAGCCTGTGATTCGCAATCGGAAATATATGGATTTTGCTTATCGGTCGCGCTGCTCTATATGGCGCAGGCTGCGCACGGCGCGAACAAGGTGCAGAACCGAGATAAAGAGAATGACCGACAGGATGATCGCGGTCACGGAGGCGGTGAGCGGCAGCATACCTTGACCGCCTTCGGGATCATTCACCATGATCAGGGTGTTTTGCAGTGTGAGAATCGACACGAGCGCGTCGATGAAATTGATCGAACGAAGCTCCTTCACAAGCGGATCGCGGCTGACGCGGCGCCTGCGAAGATGGACGATCGCCATGGTGATCTTATAGGTTGTATAGGCCGCCATCGCAATTGCGGGGATCAGCCCGAGCGAAACGGGCTTAACGAGCATGACCAGCATCGTAAACGGAACGAACAGTGACAGGTTCAGCGGCACGAGCGCCGCGGATACCGCCACGCGCACGCGGCTGCGGATGCGCTTGCGCCGCTTCTTGGGCAGCGCGCGGATGCGGTACTCGTAGAACAGCACCGTGCCGCGAAGCACGGCAAGCAGCAGATAGTAGACGCTGATGCTGCCGTGCCACACCGATCCGCGCCGGATCCCGAGCCAGCTGTTGTACAGCGCAAACAGCACCGTGACGGCAAACGAGCCGAGCGCGGCGAGCAGGGTTTTGAAATTGTAATCGGTTTTCCAGCGCTGCCAAAGAACCGCAAGCGTATCCTGCATGGAATAGAAAAGGGCCGCCGCACTGTGCGACGGCCTGTGTTGTTGTGGAGAAAGGGCAAACGCCCCGATGGGTTACTGCTTCTTGCCCTGGTTGGCGACGGCCTGCATCTTGGCGGCAATCGCTTCCTGGTCGCCGAGGTAGTAGTGCTTGAGGGTGTTGAAGTTCTCGTCGAACTCATAGACGAGCGGGACGCCGGTCGGAATGTTGACGCCGATGATCTCGTCGTTGGAAAGATTGTCGAAATACTTCACGAGGGCGCGGAGGGAGTTGCCGTGGGCCGCGATGATCACGCGCTTGCCAGCGAGCATGTCCTTCTTGATGACCTCTTCAAAGTACGGCACGACGCGCTCGATGGTGGTTTCGAGACTCTCATGCGCGGGCAGAAGGGCGGGATCCACGTCACGGTAGGCGGCCTGCTTGGACGCGTTGCGCTCGTCGTCGGCATCGAGGGCCGGGGGCTTCACATCGAAGGAACGACGCCAGATCTTGACCTGATCTTCGCCGTACTTGGCGGCGGTCTCGGCCTTGTTCAGACCCTGCAGCGCGCCGTAGTGACGCTCGTTGAGCTTCCAGCTCTTGACGACGGGCAGCCATGCACGATCCATCGAATCGAGCGCGAACTGCAGCGTGTGGATCGCGCGCTTGAGGTAGGAGGTGTAGCAGATATCAAAGTCGTAGCCTGCTTCCTTCAGCACGACGCCCGCCTGCTTGGCTTCGGCCATGCCCTTTTCGCTCAGCTCTACATCGGTCCAACCGGTGAACAGGTTCAGCTTGTTCCATTCGCTCTCGCCGTGGCGAAGCAATACCAATTTCATAGAAGTCCTCCAAACTGCGCCGCTGTCCGCGTGCGCATTATTTTTCATCTATCATTGTAGCAAAAACCGCGCCGGATTGCAATATAATTCTTGGTAAATCGCTCCGCCCCAAATCGCCGCAATGCCGCGCCCGTTTCGCGCCGGCGCCAAACAGCCAAGGACGGCAGCGCGGATAAAACCGGCACGCACCCCCTAAGCATTACTTTGCAGGCCGGCGCTTGGGCGGCACGGAAAATCTTTTCTTGACATTTTCTTTACTTACACCGCATAATACAGAGAGATCGTTTTCGGAGGACAGGACGCTTTACGAAAAGGCTTCCTTTGTCTTCCCCGGCAGACTGTACCGCTTATGAAAAGGAGGGCCCGCTCCATGGACAAAAGAAACGATTGCTCCAAGAAGGCGATCCGGGAGGCGCTGATCCGTCTGTCCCGGCTCAAGCCCTATACCGAGATATCCGTCCGCGAGCTGTGCCGGGAAGCCGGGGTGTCCCGCTCGACCTTTTACAACAACTACCGGTTTTTCAACGATGTCGTTACGGAAATCAGCGAAGCGTTTATGGAAAGGCTGCGAGGCAAGCGCCTGACGCGGGCGTTTTTCGATTCCCTGCGCGACAACGGCGACGAGCTGCATCTTTTGCTGGAAAGCGGCGTGTTCGGACGGGAATTCAGCCTGTATCTGCGGCAGATCGTACAGGACGAGCTGGCGGCCGGACAGCAGAACGAGCCGGGAGATATCTCCGTCAATGTCATCACCCTATATCACGCTTTCGGCATCCTCGGCGTGCTGCAGAATCTTTTGGACGTGCAGGTCGATCCGCAGATCAAAGGCGAGGTCTTTCGGCGCGGCATCGACACGCTCATGGAGATCATCGAAAACTTTACCGATCCGTCCTCCCCACGATAATGGACATTTTACCGCTTTTTGGTACAACAAAGCAGGGAACGCGTTGTTATTCTTTGTGTAATATGATATACTATCCGCAGGAAGCGTCGAAGCTGCTCGAACGCTGCATGCGGATATTTGTATAAGAGAGGGGTTTCTATGATAGAGAAAAGAAAACAGGCGATCTGGAAAAACTTTATTCATCTGATCCGGCAGATCCGGCTGCCCGTTCTGCTCCTTGCGTTTGCCTTTCTTCTCAATCTCG
>JAEEGL013963080.1_pt1 | contig 19704 bp, 9 predicted proteins | sample 9134231 | NCBI WGS metagenome assembly JAEEGL01 (sample SAMN16246548, study PRJNA631951) | gut metagenome | biome: gut microbiome; feature: rumen; material: fiber-attached | host: Bos | place: Iran: Karaj | collected 2018-10 | reverse complement strand
GATCATCTGCACCGATATTTCCAAGGACGGAGCGATGCAGGGGACCAATCGAGAATTGTACCGCGATTTGAACAAAAAATATTCCGTCGATATTACCGCTTCGGGCGGGGTCTCTTCCATTGAGGACGTTGCCGCGCTTAAAGAAATGGGTATGTATGCCGCCATCATCGGAAAGGCGTACTATACCGGCGCTGTTTCCGTTGCCGAAGCGATAGAGGTGGCAAAATGATAACGAAAAGGATCATTCCTTGTTTGGACGTGCGCGACGGTCGCGTGGTAAAGGGCGTTAATTTCGAGGGAATACGCGACGTGTCCTCCCCGGTCGCTCTTGCCGAGTACTATTCTTCTTGCGGCGCGGACGAACTTGTTTTTTACGATATCACCGCTTCGCACGAAGGCAGAAAACTCTTCACCGAAATTTTGACCGAGACGGCGAAAAACGTTTTTATCCCGCTGACGGTAGGCGGCGGTATCAATACAGTCGAGGACTTTGATCGGGTGCTGAAATGCGGCGCCGATAAAGTCAGCGTCAATTCCGGAGCTATCAAAAATCCGCTCCTCGTTAAAGAAGCCGCCGAGCGCTACGGCAATCAGTGCGTTGTCATCAGCGCCGACGTAAAGAGAGTGGACGGCGAATTCCGCGTCTTTTCTAAAGGCGGCCGGGTGGATACCGGTATGGAAGCCGTTTCTTGGATTAAAAAATGTGTCGACCTCGGCGCGGGCGAAGTCGTTCTCAATTCCATCGACACCGACGGCGTAAAACACGGCTTCGATCTGGAAATGCTGGACGCTGTCTCAAGTGCCGTTTCCGTCCCCGTCATAGCAAGCGGCGGCGCGGGCAATATCGAGGACTTTATTACCCTTTTCACTTCTCTGCCGAAGGTAGACGCAGGCTTGGCCGCTTCCATCTTCCACTTCGGAGAAGTGAAAATCGATGATTTGAAAAAAAGAATGTTTTCCGCCGGTATCAACGTCCGGCTGTAAGAGAATAACGAAATAAAGGAGAATACAAGAATGCTCAACATTGACGAATTGAAGTTTGACGAAAAGGGGCTTATTCCCGCCATCGTCGTAGACGCGATCAGCAAGCGCGTCCTTACCCTCGCTTATATGAATAAAGAAAGCCTGGCCATCACGCTGGAAAAAGAACTGACCTGCTTTTGGAGCCGCTCCCGCCAAGAATTGTGGCTGAAGGGGGAGACCAGCGGCAATTATCAACACGTCGTTTCCATCACCGCAGACTGCGACAACGACGCGCTTCTGGTCATGGTCGAGCCCGACGGTCCCGCTTGCCATAAGGGTACATTCAGTTGTTTCGAAAACCTGCTTTTCGAGAGCGCGGAAAGAAAAGAGTTTTCTTATCAAATGCTGTACGACCTGCTCGTCGGCAGAAAACAAGAGAGAAAAGAAGGTTCTTATACCACCTATCTGTTTGAGAAAGGCTTGGATAAAATTCTGAAGAAGGTGGGGGAAGAATCCACCGAGGTCATCATTGCCGGCAAGGCGGAAGACAAGAAAGAAACTATTTACGAGATTGCCGACCTTGCTTATCACGTCATGGTGCTGATGGTGCAAATGGGTATCTCTCTCGAGGACGTTCAAAAAGAACTCGCTTCTCGCCACGTCATCGACAAAAAGGTCAAACAAGAAAAAATGACGCACTGATAAAACGGACTCAAACAAAAATATAGCCGCCGATAATTCGGCGGCTTTTCTTTATTACTATCAGGATATAAAGTATGGGATCACCTTTGCGTTCGTAAAGATAACGTAGTTGTTGACGCGTGAAACGGGAATTTCCACCACTTCTTCATTTTGCGTGGTGCGCAATACGATACTGACTGAGATCCTGAAGTTGCCGTAGGTGAGTCCGGCCGATTCATAACTGCTCTTCGTTTTTAGATTGAAGTGGAACATCGGTATGGCGATTTCCGCGCCGTTGTCAGATAATGCCGATCTGTCAAGTGTGATGGTATAGTAGGTATCGTTATCGATCACCGTTTCGGGAGGCATACCTTCGAGAGTAAGACTGTTGAAGTATTGGGAGAGGTCGAGGTTGCTTCCGTACGTGTCGTCGTTGGCTTTCTGTTGAAGACTGATCCTAATATATGCGTCTTCGTACGACGAGAGTTGTTCATAGACGCTGGTAACGTCAAGAACGGCCAAAACGTCGAAATCCGCCGACGTAGCGTTTTCGTCAAGCGTAAGCCCGTTTACACCCAACGGCGTAAAGTCGCCTACCTTATCGCCGACGGGGTTCAGGTCGAGGACGGCGACCTCAGGATCGGCGGCGGAATAGTATATCTGCGCCGGATTGCCGTCGATGGCTAAAGAGTTTTTACTGGTAGTTACGGCGTTCACGGCAAAAGCAAGGTTGGACGCGCAAGACACGGTAACGCCGTTATCGGGTGCGGTCTGACCTTGACCGGGGAACTGCGAAAGAATATCACGTTCCGTCGCGTACGTCAGTTTTACCGCCGACGTGATGGTAAAGATATTGCCTGTAGCAAAGCTTTCCGCAAGGTTGCTCGTGACGAATTCCGCATAGTTCTGCGTCACGTTAACGTTGGATAAAGAATAAGCCGTGCTAGAGCCGCCGTTAACGGTATACGAGCCGCTTCCCGTCGGATTGCCGATAATGGCTCTGGAAAGAAGCGTACCTTCTTTACGGTTGAGGTAAACCAAAAATCCCTGATAAACTTCCGTGCTGCGGATCATTGACTGCAAGTTGGACTTGATGTCCAACGGCAGTTCTACCGACAGACCGGCGTCTACCGTCATTGTGACGTTCAGTTCGTTGTTGTCGCCCGTCATCATTTGCGCGCCCGATTTTGAAGTTGACGCAATAGTCAGATCGCTGTGCGAGAATATCTTACCCATGACCAAGTGAACCATGGTATGCGCGCCCGTGTCGATGATCTTAGACGGATAATCCAGTTCGTCAAAAGCCGTCGGCGTCGTCAGATAATAGTAGTGGAACAATAAGTCGTTTTGCGGCGTCGACTCGGTAAAGATGGACAGATAGTATTTTTCGACAGCCGTCGAATCACCTGTATAAATGCTGTATTTCCCGATCGTCGTATCTTCGAGTTCTTCAGCCGTAGCTAAGCGGTACCCCTGATTTCCGACGTAAACGGTGGCTTCGTTCTCGTCGGCGGTCGTGACGAATTTATCCGTTTCCCAAAGGTCCGTCGTTCGCGGCCCGCTGGTAGTAAGGTCGAGTAATTTTTGTAGCTTGACAGGCGAGAAAGAATCCCCGCTGAAGGTCAGTTCTCCGTTTACAACGGTCATCACCGATTTGAACGCGCTCAGATTCAGGTTGGTACCGACAAGCGCTTGCCCGATGGTCGAATAATAGGCCTTTCCGCCGTTGTTCGGGTCGATCAGGACCAGTACGGTATCGCTCGGGAAGTTCTTTAATGCGTCGTTGGTGTTGGCCTTATAGAGTTGTAATCTCTTTACGTAGTTACGGTTGACGTTTTCGCCGGCGTATATCGCGTCTCTCCATTCGGCCGCCGTACGGGAATATGTGTATTGGAAATAAGCCGTCACCGGCGTACCGATGTTTTCGATAAGCGCCTTTCCGTATTCGGTGGAATAAACGCTGCTAAGATACGTCGTACCGCTCTGCGCCGCAATATCAAAGGAGTAGGAAAGAACTTTCTTGACGAATATCGGCACGTACAAATGATAAGCGACGTCTCCGCTGACCGGGTCGTAGAACCGAACGTCGATCAAAGAGAACTGTATTTTACCGCTGTCAAAGTCGGTATTGATCATGTAGAATTGACCGCCGGAGCGTTTCAAACTGGGCTCCGGTATCGTTACGGATTCAGAAACGACCCTCGATACGTATACCGGCGTAAATACGCCTGCGGAGTAGTACATGTTATAGATAGCTACGCTGTATTTTCCGGCTACGTCTACGCCGAAGTCGAAATTCGTGTTCGTCAACAAGCGCAGATAGCTGTTGATCATCTTATGCGAGTTTTCTTTGGTCGTGTCGTCGAGAATAAGAATGGGAAAGTCCGTCCCGATATACCCGCTGACTTCGGTAGTAAACATGGCGAGTTTTTGCTCGTATCCGCTGAATACGGTCAGGTTATTGCTACCGCTGCTGCCGTTATAATATGCCGCCGCGGCATAGGCGTATTTTCCGCTTGCGCCGGCCGTCATGATGTTATTGATCGGCAATGTCGCTACGGAAGCGGCGACGCCGTCGCTCGTAAGGAGCACCCCGCCGATGGTGATCGTTCCGGCAGAGGTAACGTAAGGAGCAACTACGCTTACGTCCGTATGATTGTCATTAGCTGTTTCGCTGTCGTCTATGCTTGCCCAAGTGGTATTACTCAATCGATTGTTATAATCGGCAAAGACGATATATCCGCCGCCGGTGCCGAAAGCGCTTACGTCGGAGCCGTAATTTTCCGTACTGGAGCCGTTTTTACCAACGTGCCTGCCGCAATAGGAGTCGTTTTGCGTTGATACGCCGACGAATTTGATCGTGGTGTCGATGAGGTTGTTTCCGACGATGTCGCCTATCTTTTTATTGGCGGGGGCCATGCTGTCGTCCGTGCCGCCGCTTCCGTTGAGATGGGTGAGAGTACAGTCGATAACGAGTATATTACGCCCGGTCAATCTGAATTTGTTGTTGCCGGAACCTTTAGCCGTGCCGATTACGCCGCCCGTGCCGCAGGAAGTATTACCGTTGGTATAATTCGTTTTGATAACGGTGTCCGATGCCGTAATATTATTGAGAGAACAGATATGGTTTGCCGAAGTATCGTTTACACCCTTATTATCCCCGTCGAGATATCCGATGATGCCACCCGCAGCGGCGGTAACGGTATCGGTTGTTGCGGCTTCGACCGTATAACCGGTAATCGTACAACCATCAAAGACAAACACAAAGTTATCGTGTCCTCTGAAGTATCCTACAAAGCCGCCGGCATATTGCGTTCCTTTTATGCGGCGAGATACTTCGTTGCCGGCTACGGTGATTTTTCCGTATAGCGTGACGTTGTTGAGTGATACGATATACTTCTGCGTCAGTTTTCCGACGACGCCGCCTGCCGTGTTGGCGTTGATATCGATGCCGGTCAAGGTACAATGATTAACTTTCAAATTGATGCCGTGCGCCGATGCGATAAAGCCTCCCGCATAATTGTTTTTCGCTACCGCATCAGAATTGTTACGGACGCTTATCGACGCGTTATCCACTCCGTTTTTGACGTTGATATTGTCTATTTGCATTATTCTGGCACTCACACTGATGCTTTCGCCGTTGACGGAATATGTTGAATTAACGCCTCTACCGCACCATGCGCTTCCGATGATACCGCCTGCGCCGGTGGTAAGGTTGTCCGGATAGGCCATGCCGGTTTCATTCGGATTTGCAGTTTTGATCTCTATATTGTTCAGTAGAATATCCGTACCGCCGGTTTTGCCGATGATCTTTGTGTTTCTGCAATATATTCTTCCGATCAAACCGCCGGCCCTCAAACCTCCGACAACGCTTATTGATCCGTCCGCCCCCGTAGGGATATCTTTTGTATAAATAATATAAGAATATTCACTGTTGCCGTCGTTGCCGTTTCTTTGACAATAGCTGTATCCGACCAGGCCGCCGGCGCATTGCGCTCCTTCCACGGAAAAATCATTGAAAAAGACGTTTCTGATGTGATACTGTTTTGTAAAACCGGCGATACCACCGATGGACAAAACTGTATTTTGATTGACGGAGTTCTTTTTATCTTCTTCCGTTCCGGAATAGCTGATCGTACCTTGGTCGTAGTCATCCTTGACGAAAGGCGTGAATAAATATGTGCTTTGATTGCCGTACGTTGTATAAACGTCGTAAAAGACGCTGCCGGACAGTACAAAATCTTTGATAGAGTTCGTATCGTTGTTTTCATCGGCGGCATTTGTCATTTTCAACACGTTGAAAAGACCGAAACCGGCAGTGCTGGTGGTATTGGTGTTGTTCGGTGTCGTAACGCCGATATATGCGGATACGCTTCTGTGGTCGTATTCGAGAAAGCGCATGTTCAGATCGATCGTATGGTCGTTGCCGTTCATGCTCAGTATCCTCAAACGAGTACTGTCGTTGTCGTAATAAATGCTGCCTATCCCGCGGAACCCTTGCGCTATGTCGCAGTCTCCTGTAACGTTCAAACGCACGTTTGCGCTTGAAGATAAGCATCTGGCGAAATAAATGCTACCGGACGAGTTGATCGTATATGCGCGGATCACGTAAGGTATTTTTACTCTATTGGAGGAATATACGTCGTTCGTCGCTTTTTGAGTATAATCCGTTTCCGAACCGAATCCGACTGCGCCTACCGCGGAATAGGTCGCGCCGCCGCGTACCGTCGTGTATTCGCGATAAGCCGACCAGAAAGTATTCGTCATCGCCGCATAGGCTTGTTCGGAAGAACCGTTATAAGATGCGGATGCCGCGCCGCTGTTTACGATGGCACCGAGCAAGAACATAGCCTGACCGTCGGGGATCGTTACGGTAAACGTACTGCTGGAGTAGGATATAGTCAGTTTTCCGCCGCTTAACGTCAGATCGGAAATGGTATAGTTTTTAAGTCCGTTTTTGAGCGTCGTTTCGCTTTCCGTCGCGTGATAAGCGGTTGTCTCGTGGAAGGCGTATCCGGCGATCACGCGGCCGATAATGGGATTGACGTATAAATATCCTTCGTCCGTTACCTTATCAAACGTCGATGATGTCAGACCGACGTTAGAGGCCGTCATATCGCGGAAGATCAGACCGCCGTTGACGATGACGCCGACGTATCCGCCGATAGGCGTGAGTCGTACGTAGTGGCTACTGTCGGCCGCCGTCAAATTGAAAGTAACGTTGCTGAAATCGACGTCTACCGCCGCGATAAAGTTATCTCCGCCGAGGATCTGACCGATGACGGCTCCGTAGTATTGCACGCCGCCGTTATATTCGTACGTGTCGTCGCCATCCGGCGCGGACAGCGGGATAGTACCGCTCAGATTGGTGGTGTCTACGTTGACGTTCACAGTCAGGTTTTGTACCACGCTTCCTACCGAGGTTTTGATCAGCGGATTGCGCGATGTGTTTGTGATCGTCGGATTACCACGGCCGATCAGCACGCCGCGGAAGGCATACAACGCAGCGTTTTGGTTGGTTGCACCCAGTCCGACAAAGTCGTACGGTAGAGTGATATCCTTTGTAATAACGTAATACGCGCCCGTCAGATATTCTCTGACTACGTCGGCGTTGATATCGGAGCTAACGGCGTCGCTCGTCGTGTAGTCGGGCGTACCGAATTCATATAAATATTTATTATATCCGGTAGAGGTCCAATTGAGGACGGTAGCAATGTTGCTCGGCAGGTAGATCTTGACGCCCGTTCCGGCATTGGTCGCGATGATGTTTGCAATGGATGCCAATTTGTCTTCGTTGTCGATAATAAAAGGGTCTCCGTATTTGCCGCATCCTTCGATAGTCGTATCAATACTGATATTGATGGCCAATTCGTGCTTGTACTGCGCGAGATCGTACGCGACGTAAACGTAGGGTAAAAATCCGGTCGAAAAATCATATTCGCTCGTCGCTTGATAAGTGGTAGGACTTGTGTAATATTCCGACCCAAGATACTTTTTTTGCAGACCGCTACGTTCGGTGGAAGAAGTGATTTCTTTTCCGTAGGTGACGTCGTGCTTTTGGCTTGCGGGTAAGGAAGAAGAATCCCAGTCTTCGTCGATCTCGAAGTTGTAACTTCCGGAACACTCGCTGAAATATAAAAAGCTGTTCAGGATAGTCGCTCTTGAAAAGATGCTCTTTCCCGTGCCGTATTGATTGTTCATATCGCCGATATTCGCCGTTGCGGATCGTCCGTCAAAAACCAGTCCGGTAAATGTCAGGTAGATTGCCACGGCATTGTCGCTGCCGACGTCTCCGATCAAAGAAGAAGCGGCGATCGTACTGCTTCCTGTATAGCCCGATTGCTCGGCGCCGGCGACCGTCAGCGTAGTGCTTCTGCCGATCTTGTTGATAAAGAGGGGGGCGTATACGTTCGAGGAAAGATCGCCGCCCGCGCTCGTTATTATCTTCGTTTGATTGAAAATCAAATCTTCCGCAGTCAGTCTCGCGTTATGAGAATCCGAACCGCCGAGTGTGCCGGAAATGAAAAATCCGCAAGAACTGTCGGAAAACTTCGGTACATTGCCTTGTATTTCCAGACCGTTTATCGTTATCGTTCCCGTAACGTTCCGGAAGACGGACGTATGCATCAGATAGTGCTGATTCGTGTTCGTTCTCGTCGTACGCGTGTCGGACGACTGAATACCGTTGTCGGCGTACCGGTAGGCGTATTTGACCGCGGCTTCCGTCAAATTGTTATCCAACGTCAGCGTAGCGGAGGAGAAGGTAACGGAAGAGGTCGGAAGATCGACGGGATAATAGGAAAGACCCGTCATGTCGAGCGTCCCGGTAAAGGTCGACGAGCAAATAAACCAGTCGGCAAGGGTAGAATACGCGTATTGCTTGACCGACCAGATCAAGAAGTTGTATTTATCGACAGTGGAAGCCTGTGAGCGCGCATAGTCGATATTATAATAGTACCTTGTTTGATTGTTGATCCTGCCTGAGTTCGTTCTGCCGTAGGCCGTTTTGTTCAGATAGCTGTTATAGGCAGAACCGTCCGTAGTAAGGATATTATCGGATGTCGTTACGGAAATAACGGAGTTCCCGTTGTTGGTCAAGTTCCCGCCGTCGCAGCGGCTGTCGGCAACGAGTTCGTCAAAATGCGAGAAAGACGTGCCTGTTCCGGAGAATGTAAAAGCAAGCGCGCCGATGTTATAATTACTGCCCGTATTGTTGATGGATAGGTACAGAGCGCTGGTCGGATAATGCGTCGTATTATCGATTCTGACGGTGGCTTCGGAATACGTTTGATTGGCTACGAAGCCGAAAGTGGAATTGTTATTGGGGAGGTTGAGTGTATAAGCGGCGCTCGCGACGTTCAGTCCCGCGATCGACCATCCGCCGGTGGCAGTCATGACCAAACCGCCGTAGTTGGCCGCGCCCAACGCCGTTATGTTTGCGTTGACGGTCAAACTCGTTACCGTCACGTCCGCGCCGAGCCAATTCACGCCGAGGATCCCGCCGAAGCGGTTTGCGCCCGCATTTCCGGAAGCCGTTGTGTTTACGGTCGTATTGGTAAAGGTAACGATCCTGTTGCCTTTGACGTAATAACAATGTTCGATATATGCGATGGCGCCGCCGAAGGCCGATTCTCTGTTCGAATTCGTAGACTTGTTATAAATTATTCCGATCGTTGTGTTGCCGGAAAAGGCGACCGTTTGCGTGGGAGAAATAACGTTGTTCAGGAGGAGACCGCCGATAACGCCGCCGTGGTAGGACGTATTGCTTTGATTGTTGTACGTAGTCGCATCGTTTACCGTGGGGGTGATTGTTCCGCCCGTTACCGCTATGTCCGCGCCGGTGCCGGCGACGCAACCTATGGCTCCGCCGAAGTAGAACGTGTAATCGCCGCTTGCCGTGTAAGTCAGCGTAAACGTCCCGGAAACGCCGGTGGGCACGGTCAGATTATTCAACGTCAGGCCGTTCGACGCTTGCGCTGTGAATGCGCCCGCCCGAATGGTGTCTTTGGATTGACGGATCACTACGTCGCCTACGAGAGTCAGGTTATTAACGGTCGCGTTGCTCGTTTTTGCAAACAAACCGGTATAACCGTGACGATAGACGTTACCTTGTTTGCTATCGGATGCCAAAGCGTCTCCGTTCGCGTCCAATCCGTACGGTTTGCCCGTGGCAAAAGTGATCTTATGATCGGCGCCGTTAAAGGTGCCGGAGAATGCGGCGTTTCCGCCGTCGTCTCGGGTCAAGCCGTACAATCCGGTATTGGCAAGAGCAATATCGGCTCCGAGCGTCAGCGTCCCAGCGAGCAGGGTAGAACTGAGATTGGCGTTGCCCGACGTGAACTGAAGCGCGCCGACGCCCGCGCCCGTGTTGAGTTTAATATTGAGCGCGGTGAGAGCAAATTGCGTAATGTTGCTTATCGTGGTATATGCTTGCTTTACGGTGACGGTATGAGCCGTCATATTGACGGTGAAGAGGTCGCTTTCGGTTAACGTAACGCCATCCGCGCGGATGACTTGTCCCCAGGCCGCGATGTCTTCGATGGAGTTATTGAGCCTTCTTTTCAAAGTCCAGTTGCCGTTCGTGCCTTTGCCGTCGCCCGGCGCGTACACAAGAGCGCGGTTTCTGTTCTTTGCGATGGTGCCGCTTTCGTTTCCGCGTTGAACGAACCCTCCCAGGTCTGTCGTGCCTTGCAGACGGATCACGCCTTGCGGAATTTCATGAATAAGACCGGCGTCGCAGGAACCGCTGACGACGACGGAACCGGATACGTCGACAAACGACCCGCCCGTGCCTATATTGCCGATCAAGCCGCCGTGGAGCGTTCCGGAAGAAGACGTCACGGAAACGGCGGAAACGGAAACGTAAGCGGGATTATTGGAAAACACGCCGATCAGACCGCCCGACTGTTGTCCGTCGGAAAAAGAGTTGCTGACGCTTACGACGACGTTCGTTACCGTGATCGTATCGGTCAGAGCATTCGTTTGCAATCTGCCGCAAACGCCTCCGCGAGAAGTTCCCGAAGGAAGAACGACCGAATAGGCGCTCGCGTTGCCGTTGAAAGTAAAGGACGCGGCGGTGTTGACAAAGGATCCGAAAATGCCGCCCGTCGGTCCGGACGTCGATCTCATCGTCATTCCGCTCGTAATAGTATAAGTTGCCATATTGAACGTGGAAGCAACTTCGTTTTTATAATAACCGAACAATCCGCCCGCGCCCGACTTGCCGCTGACGTCGCCGGATACGGTATAGGTCGTGACGCCTGTTCCATATTGGAACGTTACGTTTTCGGCATATCCCACGATGCCGCCTGCATAACTGCCGGTCGTAGATACGTTGTTGATGCGGGTACCGTTGTCGGAATTGTATTTCAAAGTCGAGCCGTCTTTCATTCTGCCGACCAGTCCGCCGGCATGTCCGGAAGTAGTGGATAGACTTCTGTTCGAGCCGGAACCCGCCGTGGCAACGGCAAGAGTCGCGTCCTCGCCGAGCGTTCCGCAGATATAACCGGTATTCGTCGTTCCCATAACAGCGCAAGAAGAGGTATCCGTAAAGTCGATCGTTACGGTGCATTCGTCCGCGATATCGCCGATGAGTCCCGCATAGGACGTCGCCGGCGTCGTGTTTTCTTTTTGGCAGGGCAGATGGTTTACCGTCCAACTTGCCGCATTATCTCCCTTGACGACGTGGTTTGCAAACAACGCGCCGCTTGTCAGAACGCCGGCCGCCGGATTGTTGAGCGCCGCGTAGCGCTGAATATTGATCACGCCCGAACCGGTGACGACCATATCGGTCGAGACGTAGTCGAAGAGGGGACAGTTATACAGATAGAAAACGTTGGCGTTGATCGTGGAAATAACGAGTTCTCCGGCAAAAGGTTTGTTCGCAGTGCCCAGACTGATGAATTCTCCGTTCGTGATCTCGTCGCCCGAAGTTAGAGCAAAGACGAGTTTGTCCTTGGCGTTACGGTTGCCGGCGGCGTATTGTTGGGAGTAATTGAGGAACTGCTCCAACGTGGTGAATTCGTACGTTTCGGCATATTCGCCCGCCGCAAGAACGTTGCCGTCCGTTTTTTCGACGGCGTGCTTTCCGAAAGCGATAATGATAGCGACGCTCAAACACAGCGTAAAGAACGCCGAGATCAGCGTTAATAATTTCTTTCCGAATGCGTTCTTTTTTGTCTTGTTCATTTTACCTTACCTGAAGGACCCCGTTACTACGGTCGTATTCATTTGTTGCCACGTTTCCGTGGTGATGTTGACTTTATGAAATTGCAGGTCATAGCGCATATTGACGTCCGAGTTCACGGGGAATGTGATACTGTTTCCGTCTTGCGTAGCGCCATCTATAGATAGCAAAGTGATGAGAGAATAATCGCTGGGTTTGATTTTCGTCCCGTCCCAACTGAGCGTATAGGTCCCGCTTCCCACGCCGGATATCGTATAATTGAACGCAGCGTAATCAGCGGGCGAGGATGACGTATTGTCCGTGAATTCTCCTTGCCAACGATTGTTTGCGCCTTGAGAACGCAATTCCGCCTTGAAGATACCGCGTAAGACCGGCAGTTCAGGATTTTCCGACGGCGCCGCGACCATTTGTAAGTATAGGTTTTGTGCGTTCAAAGCGAAGTTGGCGCTCATGGTGAGCGTATACGCGTCGGAGTCGGTCACGCCGGCGTCCAAAGTGCCCGTGTAGGTATGACTCAGTTCGGTCGCGCTGCCAAGCGTGACGGTCTGGTTGTTGTGCCGGATCGACACGGTGTAGTCGTTCAAAGAATTCGCCGTCATGTAAGAAGCGTCCACGGGTACGTATTTTTCATTGTCGTTGATGCCGTTGTCTTCGAACTTGACGAGACGGACGAGTAAAGAATAGTCGATCTGGTCGTCAAAAGGCAAGGTTTGTTTGCCTTGTTGATAGTTACATACGGTCACGACCGTCGAAGGATCGGGCGTGTTCGCCGGGGTGATCGCATCGTACGTTACGTAAAGCGTTTTTACGTTTTGCCAGGTATAAAGACTTGCCAAATGATTGGAAGAAAATCTGTCGCCGGTAGAGTCGTACGTGGCGATGGTACGTTGGGCGTGGCGGCTGTTCGTATACGCGGCGTAAGTAACGCCCCCGACAAGAGATATAAACAAAACGACAAGAGTCAGCACCGTCGCAATAAACGCCGGTCTGGACATTGTGAATACTGTTTTGAGTGTTCTTTTTCCGTTATGCTTGCTCATTATCCCTCGTAGTATCTGTGGTACGATTTCGCCGCGATACAAATGATATCCGTTTCACGGTCGTTGACGTTTTTGCCGTTCATGATGACTCGTAAAATGTAGTAATTAACGAAGTCAGAATCTCTGTCGCCGGTTTGATAACCGGTTGTTTGCCAGTAAATGGGTACGGCGTATTGATTTAGGTTTTCGTAATTGCCGTACGTACTGCTGAAATAGGGGTTGTTCGTGTCGAAGACGCCGAGTTTTTTTCCGTTTACCGTTGTTTCGTTCAAGGTCGTGCCGGCGAGGGCCGCGCCGTTGATCGAATAGTAATAGGTTTCCGGAGTGCTTGTGTGCGTCACGTATTTTACCGAGCCTTCCGATTCGACGGAGGATTCCGCCGCGGGATAGATCTCGTATTCGAATTGATTGTTGGTCGTATACGCGAGCTGAATACGGAAGTGGCTGATGGCTTTGCCGTAGACGCAAAAAACGTGGTCCCAGTATTCGATGTTCTTGGCGGCGTCTATACTGTCGAAGTAGAGGTAGCGGATATCTTCGAACATTTCGTTTTCGATATCTCTGTGACCGGCGCCGATATACAGAGATTCCGGCGAGGAAACGGGAGCGTACGCGCCCAAATTTTTTCTCACGTAAAACCATGCGAGAACGGGGGTGGCGGCAATAAGCATGGCCGCAAGTACCACGACCGTGATGAAATTGGTTTTTTTAAGCAAAAACGCAAGTTTTTGGCCAAAACTTTTTTTCATGCCGAACCTCCTTTGTTATTGAGCGTTGATGTAGGCGACGAACGCCACCATGCCGTCGCCGATGGTCTGGTCGCCGTCGTTATAGGCGTCGATCATTTCTTCTTGTTTATTTCCCGATACGCTGACCGCAAAAAAGTACTCTCTGTGGTCGCTTAAATAATCGCTCAGTTCTTCCGGATACTTTTTTGTAACGGAAGGCGTGCTGATGTTATCTGCAATGCTGTCGTACGTGATCGGCCACTCCCAATAAAGAGTGACTTTGTAGCAGTCGGTTTTTCCGGGGTCCGTGGACTTTGTTTTTCCGTTCGTATCGTACGTAAAAGTTCCGTTGTCGATCAGTCCGTCGTATTGGAATTGTCCGCCGACGGTCGTCCTTTCCGTAAAGAAAAGGATATGACCTTTCAGCATATTAAGTACGCTTTCCGAAGTAACGGCGCTCATCGTTTCGACGGTCGTGTCGTTTTCACCCGGCGTAATAACGGATTTATATCCGCCCAAATTAAGAGAAAACCGCGCGACCACGTTGGAGCCGGACACTTTCGGTCGAATGTAAAAAGAAACGGTTCCGTGCGCGCCGGGCATCAGATAATAGTGACCGTCGAAGGAATATTCGTTGACGAGTTCGTACGCGATGGAGGCGGAATCGGCCGAAGACGTATTCGATAAGCTGTACCCCGCGTTTGCAAGAAGTGATTTTAGTTTTCCTTCTCCCGCGATATAATCGTGTCCCGTGTCGTACGTCGTCCCGCGTGCGACAAGCACGTCGTATGTGTCGGTAGAGACGACTAAGCGCATGCCGGTGGAAGTAGAGGAAGAACCTCTGGAAAACCAAGCGTAGGAATAGATAGAAAAAAAGAGCAAAAGAGCGCCGCTGAGGAGAATAAAGATAAACCTCAGTATCAGCATCTTTTGTTCTTTTCCGCTTAATTTTTTCCCGAAAATTTTCATTCTCGTTATTCGCTCCGCCTTTATACGTATACTCGCGCGTACAACGCGCCCGTAAGCGTACATATATTATATTATACTATAATTCTATATTTTGTAAAGCAAATATGGATAAGTAAATATAAAACCCGAATCCGGAAATTGTTTCCTTTAAGATGGAATGAAAGAATGTTTTTGCTGCCGTTGACGCGTTTTTGTGGAAAATCGGTAACAAAGCCGCCGATTACCGGCGGCTTTGTCATGATATGACTTGGTTAGAGTGCGACAGTTTTTTCCTATTCTTTCAGTCCTTTTTTGTTTTCGTACATCTTGACGTCCGCTCTTTCGAACACAAGGGATACGTTTTTGTCCGTTTCAAATCGCGCCATTCCGCAGGCTATCACGGCATTTCCCGTGCCCTTGTTTTTGCGGTTGCTCTCATGTATTTTTTCCATTAATTCGTCGATATTGTCGTAGTCTTTGCCCTGTGCAATCACTGCGAATTCGTCACCGCCGACGCGGAAAACGGGACTGTGCTTAAAGACGTCGCAAATGATTTGCGAGGCATGTTTAAGCAGTAGGTCGCCTTTGTTATGTCCCAAGGTATCGTTTACTTTTTTCAGGTCGTTTACGTCGAAAACCACAATGGCAAAATGCAAATTTTTATCGCCTTTGTCTATGCGTTTGTTCAAATCTTCTTCAAAGTCGACGTAGGCGTGTTTATTCTTTACGCCGGTCAGCGCGTCGAGATTGGCTTTGTTCCTCTCCAAAGAAAGTGTGTGTTGATACTCTTCTTCTCGTTTGACTTGCGCGTTGATATTGCTGACGCCGATAATAAGTTGCGGCCCGTCTTTTTCTTCGACGATCGTCGCTTTCAGACATACGTAGATGGGCTCGCCTTCTAACAGTAGCCTGTAATTATGGACGAACAACTTGTTTTTCTTGATCTCTTTAAGGATCTTTTCTTTGGAAAAAACGTTGACGAATCGTTTGATATCGTCGGGATACACGACGCGTTTGCTTTCTTTTATCGCCTGGTTAAAGAAGTCGGCTCCGCTTTTAGCAAGTCCCAGACCTTCATAGTCCTGGGTAGCGCTGTATTCCAGATAGTGGTCGGTATTCGGGTCAACGGTATAAATGGAAATATAGTCGCCGGACAGGGCGGTGATACGGGAATAAGTGATACGCTCTTCCGTCACCCGCTCGAAGGCTTCTTGATATTTCATCTGTGCGTCGACGTTGTTTACGCCGATGATCAGATGTTCGCTATCGTTTTCCATCATTGTCGCCTTCAAGTTGACGTATATAGGCGAGTTATCGATAAGCAGACGATAGGTCAAAGTAAACTTGCCTTGTTTTTTGATCGCATGCAAAACGTTTTTCTTGGTAAACACCTGCGCGAACGCTTCGCGGTCGTCGGCATGGATATGGGTCAGCGCGTCCCGACGGCTTTCGCCGAAGAAGTCTTTGCCGTTTCTTTCGATGCCGAGATCCTCGCCCGACCGTTGTTCGGTGCTGTATTCGATAAAGTCGTCGGTATTTAAGTCGATATAATACAAATAAGAATAGTCCGTGGCGAGGGCTCTTGCTATGTTCGAGTAAGTCACGCTTGCGTCGTGGGCTTCTTGATAAGCGGCCTTGGCTAAAATGGTCTCTTTCTTTATCTCGTTCATTTCGGTAATATCGAGACCCATTGCGAGAATACAAAGTTTGCCCGACGGATCGGTGAATTTCATCTTGGTGGTCTGTACCTGGCGCGATTCGCCCTCTCTGTTGACGATTTCTTCGTAGAAGATATACGGCTTATCCATGGAAAGGACTTTTTTGTCGTCCTCGGCGATCCGCGCGGCGGTTTCGTCGTCAAAAATATCATAGTCCGTCAGACCGATCACTTCTTCCGTCGTCTCTTTATGAGCGTATTCTGCAAAAGCACGGTTGCAGGCGACGTATTGTCCGCTTTCCACGTCTTTGGAGAAGGCCATGGCGGGCATGTTGGCAAGAAGTGCGGAAACGGATCCTTTCAACCCGGCGATTTCCGCGGAGGCTTTCGCTTTTTCGGCAAGGCGCAGGTTTTCCTGCTCTTTTTCGCTGATCACTTTTTCCGCGGTAATGATCTTTTCTACGTAATTTTGCATATCCACCGCCATTTTGTTGATGGCTTCGCCGAGAGATTGAACTTCGTTTTCGGTGTTGATATTCGGCATGTCGAAGATGAAATCCCGAATGTCCGTTTTGTCCCTGTTTTTGCTCGCATAGTTTCTGGTGCTGTTTTCAAGCGCGAGCAGGGGAGTGGTTACCTTTTTTCGGAACCAAACGATAATGATAAAAGCAAACAAACCGATCATGATCACGGCTGAAAGAATGCTGTAGATCAAAAGCGTGTCCAGTTCGTGATGAAGGTTTTCGCTGGACAGGTCTACGCAAGTCAACGCGATCGTCTCGCCTTGAGAGGTTCTCAGAGGCTGGCAGGCGGTGTAATAAACGCCCCATTCGGAGGACTCTTCAAAATAATTGATCGATTCGGCGTTCCAAAACGACGCGAATCTTTTCAATTCTTCGGCGGAATATGCGTCGGATGCCTCCCAGATCATCAAGTCGTCATCGCCCGCTTCTCGCTCCGCGGCGCTTGTTGCCGATATCGCGTTGAGCATCCTCACGTTTTCCGGATCAGGTATAACTATGTAGATATAATCCATGCCGAAGTCATCTATGATCGTGTTCAATAATTGCTGAAATTGATCGTATTTTTCGGAAGTTATCATTTCTTTTTCCGGTTGATCCTTTCGCTCGATATTGATCGATAAGCAATTTTCGAGATCGTCCGCATCAATGCTGTGCTCAATAAACGTGACTACGCTCAGTAATCTGGAATCGTAATCATCGTACAGGGATTTTGAAAAAACACGGTAAGAAAAAGCCGCAAGAAAAGCACTCAGCAAAAGCATAATGCTTATACCGCTGAGCAAGAGGCTCCGTTGTATCGGTTTTCTGACAATAGGCTTACAATAGGCGTCTACGCCATTCTTAGATTTTTTTTTCATTTCGTTCTCTCTTCGCCGAAAATCCATTTCGGCATTTTCCCTTTCTTTAGTTTTATTCTAAACGATATTGCGCTCTTTTGTCAACAATAAATAATTAATTAAGCAAGAAAAAAGGAAAACGACGACAAAACTGCCGTCGTCCAATCGATTACGTTTGCATAAAACGACTTTTTTCTTACGCTTTTTTAGCGAATGTAATGAATTCTTCCACGCTGTACGTGTACTCGACGAAAACGTTCGTATTTTGAGGAATAATGAATTCGCTCATGCCGTATTCCGTGCCGTTATCGGCCCAATCGTAGGTGTAACCGAGTCTCGTCCAGGGATAAGCGCCGTCGAAATACGACCCGATAGTGTTTTCGTCGAACCAAACTTTGAATGCGTCGTCGAAGGCTTCGTTGCCTGTTTTTTGCATGGTGTTCGTCATTTGGGCTGTCGTATCCGCAACGTAAGCGGGACGATAAAGCACGTTCGCATCCACCCAAACGGCCGTTAAACAATTGTAATTCTTGGTGGTGTACATACCCAAACCCTGATGAAGACGAAGCGTCCAATCGGTCGTGTCGGCGTTATTCTTGACCCATTTATAAATTTCTGCGGCGGATACGCACCAAACGTCGCTCCATTGCAGGGACATATTCGTGCCTGCTTCGTAGCTGGTAGGATATTTGTGCATGAATACCATCAGCACCCTGTCGCCGTCCCAGATCACGTCGGGACTGTCCTTTGTGATGGATATGAGCGGAAGGATCTCGTCTTCGTCGGCAAAGACCGCGTCTCTTACGGCCGCATTATATAATTCTTCATTGCTGATTTGCACTGGTGCGGGCTCGCTTTTGTTCTTGTTGCACGCGGCAAGACCGACAAAACAGGTCAGTATCAGTCCGATTGTAAGTACGATCGTAACTGCTTTCAGGGTCGTCTTTTTCATAAGTATTTCATTCCTTTTTTTATTGTTGAATCGTTTAGTTGTTTTTCCACGGTCTCTTTTTATCGAGCCACCCGTTCGTTTTCCAATATTTGAAGTCGGTATAATTCGGGTCTTTTTTCCCGAGCGACGTTTGCAACATCCTGACGATGAAAAATTTAATCTTAACGGCGAGTTTAATGTGCGGACGCTTGTCGAAATTCTCTGCGGCAACCTTTTTTGCCGTTTGTATCAGTTTTTTATTCATTGCCGCGCGTCTCTTTTCCGGTAGCTTATCCCATGTGACTTCGCTGAGAAGTTTGAACGCGCACGTCCGGATCGAACTGACACCCCACCAAGAAAGGCTGTCTTTAATATCTTTTGCTGCAGATTTTTCTCCGCCGCCGAGACATTGTGTGATGATAACGGCGCGCTTGGAGAACATCTCTTTCGCCGGACGATGCGGCATCCATCTGTACGCGAGGTGATCCAGCATGGCTTTCATTGCGCCCGTAATATGGTATACGTACGCGGGCGAGGCGAAAACAAGAAGGTCGGCTTCCAGCATTGCCTGTTCTATTTTTTGGGTATACTCCGCGGCCTTGCATAATTTTTCGTCTTTTAAGATACACGTCGTGCACCCGACGCAAAAATGCGGACAATCTTTCGGCAAATAAAATTCCGTAACTTCCGCCTGCGGGAATTGTTTCAAAAACGTTTCTTTCAATCTGTACGTAATGCCGTGTTTTTCCGTTCCGCTAATTACCGTGATTTTCATTGACGTTGCTCCGTTTTTCAATATACGGATATTATATCATAATGTGTCGATGTATTCAATTGTCATTTATGATTTTATTTGGGGAGAATTAATACGTAATAAACGCATAAATTGGGCGGGGATTCTCGCTCATATTGCTTTGCAATGTTCGCGCGATGATCCTCCTTTTGGGCGGATGCGGAGGGCGCGACGCGTTAAGCAAACGCCACAGTGCGGCGTTTGTAGCCCAAGCGGTGAAGCAAGCTATGCTTGCGAGCTGGAGGGGCGAGGAACGAGCCGTGAACCCTCGGGTGAGAATTCCTCAAATAGGGCGGAGGGATTCGCTCCGGCATCCGAGCATAGCTCGGACTGCGCTTGCGCTTCGGCGACCACGCGCTGCCTATCACGCCGGGGCGGTATGACGCCGCACTGTGGCGTCAACTACGGGAGCAACAT
>JAEEGL013451728.1_pt1 | contig 19704 bp, 18 predicted proteins | sample 9134231 | NCBI WGS metagenome assembly JAEEGL01 (sample SAMN16246548, study PRJNA631951) | gut metagenome | biome: gut microbiome; feature: rumen; material: fiber-attached | host: Bos | place: Iran: Karaj | collected 2018-10 | reverse complement strand
AGATACATATACAATTAGTTATACTAATTTAACTCCTGCAGAAGTAAGTTCATTTAGTTTACCAGAAGATTATACTTATGAAACTAATACATTTACTTTAGGAACTCCTTCAAGAGATGGTTATACATTTGATGGATGGACTGGTTCTAATGGTTCTACTCCAGGAGATGTAACTATTAATAAAGGAACAACTGGTAATAAGACATATACTGCTAACTTTAGTTTAGTTGATTATGATATAGATTATACATTAAATGGTGGTTCTATTACTGGAACTAATCCAACAACTTATAATGTTGAAACTGGTGTAATAGTATTAATTAATCCTACAAAAGAAGGATACACATTTAAAGGTTGGTCTGGAACAGATTTAACTGGAGATGAAAATACTTCAGTAACTATTTCTTCTGGAGCAACTGGTGATAGAGAATATGTAGCAAACTTTACTGCTAATAAATATGATGTAATATTTGAAAAGAATGGTACTGGTGTTACTGGTACAATGGCAGATCAAGAATTAACTTATGATGTTCAAGATAATTTAACTACTAATGCTTATGAAAGAGCAGGTTATATCTTTAACGGATGGAATACTGATCCAGATGGACTTGGAACATCATATTCTAATAGTGCAGAAGTTCTAAACTTAGTTACTTCTGGATCAATTACTTTCTATGCACAATGGATAGATGATATGGTAACATTATCATTTGATGAAAATGGTGGTAATGCAGTTACTGATATTAGCGTAAGAAGAGGAGAATCTACTTCACTTCCTACTCCTACAAATGTCGATACTACTAAAGTATTCCTTGGATGGTATGAAGATTTAACTGATACAAATCCAGTTAGTGATTCATATACCGTTTCTAGTGATACTGAATTAATTGCTAAATGGAGTTCAATTATTTGTAAGAAAGCAACTACTCTACATAGTGATACATGTAATAGTACTACTACTAATCAAGGTTGTAGAGCAGCTGGAATGACTAATGGTCAAGAATTTACATATGGTAACATTAATAAATCTGATACATTTGCTACTGGTGATGCATTTGACTGTGATGTTGATGGTAGTGGATATAATGTAAGATTCTATTACTTATATACAAATAATGATAATGCTGTTTTAATAGCATACAATAACTATGAAACTGTTAATAATGTTAGACAATTTGGAAGTACTCAAAACTATAAATATGATGCTAAAGATGAACATATTCCAAATGCTACTGAATGGACTAATTTACCTGTAACATTTGGTGAAAAAGCTGCTAGAATTATTGAGATGTCTGAAATAAAAGGATTTACTGGATTAACAGAAACTGAATTAGAGGCTTCTGGTTCTCTAGATAATTATAAATTCTTATTTGAGAATACTTCGTATAATGGTAGTAGTTTAAGATCTACATACTGGATAAATGAATGGGAACAAGATGGAGTAACTACTAGAGGTAGAATTCATAAAAACGATAGATATGTTCACAAATTAAAAGATAGTGAAATGAATACAAGTAATAACTCTGTTAGACCTGTTATTGAAGTTCCTACAATATTAATTGATGACTCATATATAGTTGAATTTAATCCGGTTAATGGAACTGTTGATACTAAATATGTATCTGTTAAAAAAGGTTCTTCTTTAGGAAGTGTTCCTGCTCCAACATATACAGGATATACATTTAATGGTTGGTATAGCGAGGAAGGCCTAAGTACTCAAATAGATGAAAACCATATACCTACTGGTTATGAAACATATTATGCAGGATATAAGAAAAACATTGATGCTTCTACACTTGAATATGATGAATTTGACTTATCAATAAATGATACTGATACTATTACTTTCTATGATGAAAGCGAGGTAGAGCCAAGAACATATGCATCTAATGATTCAAGTATTGCATCAGTAGATGAAAATGGTAATATAACTGCTAATACTGTAGGTACAACATCTATAGTAATTACTGGTTCATTATCTGGTACTACTAAGGTAGTAACTGTTATAGTTCAAGAAGAAGCTGTTACTTGTACAGTATCCTTTGATGAAGATGGTGGTGTCCAAGTAACAGATATGGTTATACCAAGAAATGCTACTATTGGTAGTGTTGGTAATATTCCTAATACTACTAAAACGGATTATGTATTTGGTGGATGGTTCACTGATAACACATTTACTCATGAAGTAACTAATGATACTGTTGTTAAAACAGATATTACTGTAATAGCTAAATGGATACCTAGTGATGCAGTAGCAGAGGTAGGTATTGGTAATTATTATACTAATTTATCTAGTGCTATTACCGCTGCATCAAATAATGATACTATTAAAATTCTAAAAGACTTCACTTTAGGTGCTAGTATAGATGTTAGAAAAGATTTAACAATAGATTTAAATAATAAAACTATAACAAGTTCTGGACGTGCACTTCAAATTTATTCTAAGGTTGAAATAGTTGGACCAGGAACAATGACTACTGGTGCTGATAAAGGTGTTATTGACGTTGTAAAAGATAATAATTCTACTGGAGAATTAACTATTAATAGTGGTAACATCATTAATACAAGAACAGCAAGTACTCGTAAACAAGCTATTTATGTAAATGGTGGTATTGTTCATATTGGTGGTACAGCTTACTTAGAATCAAGAGCTGATGGTAATTCAGGTAATTCAAATCCTAGTAGAGCTACTCTTCAATGCCTTGGTGGTGGAACTATCTATATAACTGGTGGAACAATAGTAAATGATCATAATAGTCAATATTCATATGCTGTTGCTAACTCTGATGGTACTGTTATCATTGGAACTGAAGATGGAACATATGATAAAACTACTCCAGTAATAAGGGGTAACCAATATGGATTAAAATCTGATAATAATGCTACATTTGAAATATATGATGGTATTATTATGGGTAAAAATGCTGCTATAGATAACGAAGCTTATATTTCTAATTTCGAAACAGGTGCTACTAAAGTTAATGAAACAGATGGTGATTATAAAACTTTATATTATCAAATGCCTGCTGGTAAAATTAGAATTACATTAAATACTGATGGTGGTAACTTACCTCCAGGAGCAAATGATTATGTTCTTATTAATATAGGTTCTCAAGTTGGTACTTTACCAGAACCTACTAAAGGTATTTATACATTTGATGGATGGTTTGATGATAATGATCAAGAAGTATTATCTACAAGAGTACCTATTCAAGATGAAACATATCATGCAGTATGGAGTTACACTCCATCTGATACACCAGTATCATTTAATATGACTAATGATGTAATGATGGATTACTTCAACAATATAAATTCATGGAAAACTCAATATACAGTTACAGGTACAAAGGCAGATGTTAGTGGTTATACTGAAGTACTTGATTCTTCACAATTTGAGGCTAGTATGAGAGCTAATTTTGATGCATATAACTGTTCATATTGTAGTACTGATCCTAATAATAATAAATGTGATAATCCATCAGCTGGTAACCGCTGTGAATTACCTAATGGATATGATACAGGTTTATCAGAAAATATTAATGTATATGAATACAATACATCAACTCAAGAAAAAACTTTAGTAACATATACAACATCTGATAATGGTATTATTTATAATATGATTCCTGGTAAAACATATCTTTGGGAATCAACATCTGATAGTAATATTTATGGATATGTTGCTCCAACTGCTGTAAGAAGAACAATTTATAGTTCTGCTAGAAATGTTCGTGATCTAGGTGGTATGTCAGTTAGCTTTACTAGAGATAATGCTACTAAAACTGGTACATTAAAATATGGAAAACTATATAGAGGAGCTCAATTATCTAAAGGGCAAACTGATGTTGATAGTTTAACTAAATTAGGGATTACTAGAGAAGTAGATTTAAGAATTCAAACTGAAGGTAATAATCCTGTTAGATTACCAAAACATGATAAATGTGATGGTAACTGTGGTACTTTACCTAGTGGTCAAGATATTATCATGACTAATTATTTAATATACCCTAGTAATTCTGCTAATTATTCATCATTAAGAGATACTTTAAAATATGTTATGACTTCAGTTGTTAATGGAGATAATATATATTTCCACTGTACAATTGGTTCTGATAGAACAGGTACATTAGCATATTTCTTAGAAGGTCTTCTTGGTGTATCTGAAGAAGAAAGATTAGAAGACTATGAATTATCATATTTTTATGGAATGTTAAATAGAACTAGATTCCATGATAATTTATCTAGTTCAAGTATTAATCCAAGATTTACATCTATGTATAAAACATATGATACTAATGAAAAAATTTATAACTGGTATATGTATGGATTAACTACTGAACAAATTGCTTCTGAAAAAGTTTTAATAGAACAATTTAGAGATGCAATGATTGATTATAATTAAAAAAGACTAATTATTAGTCTTTTTTTCTTGCATTATTATTTTATAAGTGTATAATATAAATTGAAAATGATTTTCAATTTGGAGGAATTATGAAAAAGATATTAACAATAATAATTAGTTTATTAATATTAATTACTTTAACTGGTTGTAAGACATACAAAGATGATGGAAAATTAACTATTTTAACATCTAATTTTCCTAGTTATGACTTTGCTAGGGCAATTACTAAGGATGTACCAAATACGTCCGTAGAAATGCTTTTAAAACCTGGTACAGAGATGCATAACTATGAACCTACACCAAAAGATATAATTAAAATATCTAAATCAGATATATTTATTTATGTTGGTGGAGAATCTGATGAATGGATAAATGATTTATTAGATAGTATTGATACTAAAAAAGTAAAAATAATTAAATTAATGGACCTAATTGATGTAGTAGAAGAAGAAACTGTCGAAGGTATGCAAGAAGAAGAGGAAGAGGAAGAAGAAAAGGAATATGATGAGCATGTATGGACTAGTCCTAGGAATGCTATTAAAATAATTAATTCTTTAAAAGATGAAATAATAAAATTAGATGAAAATAATACTCATTTGTATGAAGATAATTCTACTAAATATATTTCTGAATTAGAATTAATAGATAGAGAAATAAGAAATATTGTGGATAACTCATCTAGAAAAGAATTAATATTTGCAGATAGATTTCCATTTAGATATTTTGTAGACGAATATAATTTAAAATATTATGCTGCATTTCCTGGATGTTCATCTGAAACAGAAGCTAGTTCTAAAACTATTTCTTTCTTAATAAATAAAGTAAAAGAAGATAATATCCCTGTTATATTAACTATAGAATTTTCTAATAAAAAGATAGCTAATACAATTTCTAATGAAACAGGAGCTATAGTATTAGAATTTAATTCTGCTCATAATATATCAGAAGAAGATTTTAATAACGGAAAAACTTATTTAGATATTATGAGAGATAATGTTAATACTTTAATGGAAGCATTACAATAAGGCAAAAATATTTGCCTTTTTTTAATTTATAATATATAATATATGCAATTTTTAAGGGGGATTATTATGGATTCAATTACAGACATTAAAAGAAGATATGATGGAAAACTTGTTAAAGGCTATGATGAAGGTTTAGGCTATACAGATTATAAGTCTTTATGTAAATGTTTAGCTGAACTTAAAAAAATAGGATTAAATGATCCAAAAGTTAAGGAATTATATAATAGTATAAATGCTTTAGTTTTATATCTAGTAAAAAATGGTGCTGCTAGTAAATTTTCTAAGCAGAATAGAGAATATATAAAAGCACACTCTTTATTACTTCCTTTAGCAATGGTAGATTCTTGTGATAGAGCAATAGATGAAGATGATGATTCTATATTCTATTTTGATTTTGATAATGATGAAGAAGGAAAGAAAAAAGAAAGTATTGTAGTTAAAGAATTAAGTAATGGATATTTATTAGAGAGTCAGAATATAAACCAAAAAAAATGTCATGATATTATAGACTATTTATACTTTATGCATGGATTTAAACTAAATGATTCATTAGAATTATTATGTAGAGTATTTAAATTTCAATTACCACCTGATAAAAATACACTATTCAGTTGGCATAAAGTTCAAGAAGTTGCTGATTCTTACAGAAAAGGTGTTACATATAAAGGATTACCTGAATTAATTGATAATTCTCGTATAGCCGTATCAAATTTACAAGTATTCCAAGGTAGAAAAATAAAAGATATATATAGAGAAAGATTAGAAATAATTGATAGAGTATCAAGAGGGGAATTCGATAAGGAATTTGAGTTTAAAGAACCTCCAAAAGTTAAATTAAAAAAATAGTCTTATGACTATTTTTTTGTTGTATAATATTACATGGAGGTAATATTATGAAAAATATAATTGTAGGACAATCAGGAGGACCAACAGCAGTTATTAACTCATCTGTAGTAGGAGTTTATGAAGCTGCTAAAGAACTAGGTAGTACACATATTTATGGTATGGTACATGGTATAGAAGGCTTCTTAAAAGGAGAATATATAGATCTAAAAAATGTATTAGATGAAGAAAAAGTAGAATTATTAAAGAGAACTCCATCTGCATATTTAGGATCTTGTAGATATAAACTTCCACCATTTGAAAAGGATAGAGAAGTTTATGAAAAGATATTTAATAAATTAGATGAACTAGAAATAGAATATTTCTTTTATATTGGTGGAAATGATTCTATGGATACTATTAAAATGTTATCTGATTATGCTAAAAATAATAATAAATCTCAAAGATTTATCGGTATTCCAAAGACAATAGATAATGATTTACCAATAACAGATCATTGCCCAGGATATGGTAGTGCTGTTAAATATATAGCTACTTCTTTAAAGGAAATTATTAGAGATAATGAATCATTCGGAGTAGAAAAACCAACTGTATGTATAGTAGAAATTATGGGTAGACATGCTGGATGGTTAACTGCTGGAGCAGCACTTGCTAAAGGTGATGATTGCTGCGGAGCAGATGCTATTTATTTACCAGAAGAAACATTTGATATAGATGAATTTAAAGCTAGAGTTAAACATTTAGCAGATACTAAATCATCAGTAGTTATAGCTGTTTCAGAAGGTATTACTACTGCTGATGGTAAATTTGTTTGTGAAATAGGTGCTGAAAATGCTCCTGTTGATGCATTTGGTCATAAACAGTTATCTGGATGTGCTAAAACATTAGCAGATATTATCCACAGTGAATTTGGTTTAAAAACAAGAGCAATAGAGTTTTCTACATTACAAAGAGCTGCAGCTCATTTAGCATCACTAACTGATATTAATGAAGCTATTGAAGTAGGTAAATTAGCTGTTAAGTCCGCAGATGAAGGTAAAACCGGTATGATGATTACTATCCTTAGAGATAATAATTATGGTATATATGACATACATGATATAGCTAATGTAGAAAAGAAAGTTCCAACAGAATGGATAGATTCAGAAAATAAACAACTTAAAAATGAATATATTGAATATGCTAAACCATTAATTCAAGGAGAATTATTACCAATATTTAAGGATGGTGTAGTATGTCATTTAATAAGAAAATGATTATATAATCATTTTCTTTTTTATTGCTTCATGGTATAATGAATAATAGGTGAATATGGTATGAAAGATAAGATAAACAGTTTACTTACTAAAATAGACATAATATGGAGGTTACTTTGACTTAGATAATAAAAATCTAAGATTAAATGAATTAAAAAAAGAAAGTAATAGTCCAGACTTTTGGAATGATACTATTAAAGCATCATCTATTTCTAAAGAAATAAGTGATATAGAAACTCAAATAGATAGTATTAATAGACTAAAAGAAGATCTTAATTCTTATCTAGAATTAATAAATGCTGATTCATCATATGAAAGTGATATAGAGGAATTTATTAGTGATATAGAAAATAATATTAATAGACTAGAATTTGAAACTAAATTATCAGGTAAATTTGATAAGAATAATGCTATTCTAGAAATACACCCAGGAGCTGGTGGAACAGAAAGTATGGACTGGGCTTCTATGCTTCTTAGAATGTATTTAAGATGGTGTGAAAGAAATGGTTTTAGATGTGAAATAGTTGAAAAACAAGATGGTGAAGAAGCAGGTATTAAAAGATGTACAGTATTAGTAACAGGTTTAAATGCTTATGGATATCTTAGAACGGAATCAGGTGTTCATAGATTAGTTAGAATATCACCATTTGATTCTAATAAAAGAAGACATACTTCATTTGCATCAGTAGAGGTAACCCCTGAAATAAATGAAGATATTAATATAGAAATTAAAGAAGAAGATATAAGAGTAGATGTATATAGATCATCTGGAGCAGGAGGACAAGGAGTAAATACTACTGACTCAGCTGTAAGAATAACTCATATACCTACTGGTATAGTAGTTACTTGTCAAAATGAAAGAAGTCAACTTAAGAATAAGGAGACTGCTATGAATATCTTAAAATCTAAATTATATAGTTTAGAGCAAGAAAAACTAAACGAAGAAAAGAATAATAGAATTGAAGGATTATCATCTATTAACTTTGGATCTCAAATAAGAAGTTATGTTATGCATCCATATTCTATGGTTAAAGATCATAGAACTGAATATGAAACTAGTGATGTTAATAAAGTAATGGATGGATATATAGATGAGTTTATAGAAGAAAGTTTAAAAAGAGGACTATAATATGAAGAAAGCTAGAGATATTTTAAATTCAGTTGAGAAAAAAGACTTAGTAAAAAGATATATTATTTTTATAGTTGGTTTATTTATTGCTGCTTTTGCATATAATGCATTCTTTTTAAATACTGGCCTTATGCTTGGAGGTGCTGGTGGTGTAGCAATACTTATTAAAGATAAGGTAGACCCTGCTATTACAGTATTAATAATATCTGTTGTAGGTTTAATAATTGGTGCTATATTCCTAGGTAGAGATTTTGCTATTAACTCTGTAGCAGGAGCATTATTATATCCTTTATTTATTAAATTAACTTCCAATATAGTTATTAATATACCAATAGATGATATTATGCTAGTTGCTATATGTGGAGCAGTTTTAACAGGTATAGGAAATGGACTTACAGCTAAAGCTGGTTTCTCTTCTGGAGGAATAGATGCTATAATCCACGTTCTACATAGAAAAAAACATATATCACATGGAACATTATATGCAATACTTAATGGAATAATTATAATATCAGGCGGATTTATACTAGGATATAGAGTGGTATTATATGCTATTGTTCAACTATATATTATTAGTATTATTACAGATAAAGTAACACTTGGTATATCAAGTAATAAAACATTTTTTATAGTTACTAATCATGAAGAAGAAGTAAAAGAATATATTTCAAATTATTTATCTAGAGGAGTAACTGTAATAGAAGGCCATGGTGGTTACTCAAAAGAAAATAAAGAAGTATTAATGGCTGTTATTCCTACAGTAGAATACTTTAAAGCAAAAGAAGGTATACTTGAAATAGATCCTGATGCATTTATTTCAATATGCGATTCATATCAAGTACAAGGTGAATATTCAAATAAAAAACACAAAAAGAAAAAGGAGAGTGATAAATAGTGGATTTTATATCATTAAAAAATGTTACAAAAACTTATCCTACTGGTGTAACTGCTCTTAGTGGATTAGATTTACAAATTAATAAAGGTGAATTTGTATTTATAATAGGAGCCTCAGGATCAGGTAAAAGTACACTAATAAGATTATTATATAGAGAATTAAAACCTACATCTGGTGAAATATTAATTGGTGGAGTAAAAGTTGAAAAACTTAAAAATAGAAAAGTATATAAACTAAGAAGAAAACTTGGAATAGTATTCCAAGACTTCAAATTACTTCCTAAATTAACAGCATACGAAAACGTAGCATTTGCATTAGAAATGTATGGTTTACCTAAAGAAGAGATTAGAGAAAAGACTTTAAAAGCATTAGATCTTGTTGGTTTAAAAGAAAAAGCAAAGAGTTTTCCAGATGAATTATCTGGTGGAGAACAACAAAGAGTAGCTATAGCAAGAGCAATAGTTAATTCTCCTAAATTACTTATATGTGACGAACCTACAGGTAACCTAGATCCAATAATGTCTATGGAAGTTATGAGAGTTCTTGAAGTTATTAATGAACTTGGTACTACAATAGTTGTTGTTACTCACGATAAAGAAATGGTTAACAAGATGAAAAAGAGAGTTGTTACTCTTGGTGAAGGTAGAGTAAAAGCAGACGTAGAGAAAGGATCATATAAAGAATGAAAGTAATTAGAATATTATTAAGAAATTTCCGTGATGGAATAAAAAATGTATTTAGAAATTTTTCTTTATCATTTGCATCTATTTCATGTATTACAATTACTTTATTAGTAGTTGCAATTGCTTTAGTTGGTTCTTTAAATGTTCAAAACTTTACAAAACTAATATCTGATGATTTTACTATAGTTTGTTTTATAAAGAATGATGCAACTGAAGATGAAGAAAAAGAAATAAAAGCAAAATTAGATAAAATAGAAAATGTTGAGTCTATTACATATACATCTAAAGAAGATACTAAAAAAGAAATGATGGATTCTTCTGAAACATTTAAAGGTATTATGTCAGCATGGGATGAAGGAGAAAATCCTCTTAGTGATTCATATTTAGTTAAAGTAAAAGATTTAGAATCTATTGAAAAAACTGCTGAAAAGATTAAAGAAATTGATGGTATAGAAATAGTTAAATATGGTGAAGGAATGGTAGATTCTATGGTATCTATATTTAACTTAATTAAGAAAGTATTAATAGTATTAGTGGTAGCTTTAGTAGTAGTTACAGCATTCTTGATTGTTAATACTATTAAAATAACTATATTTAGTAGATCTGCTGATATAGAAATTAAAAGATTAGTTGGAGCATCTAACTTTTCAATTAAACAACCATTTGTTATAGAAGGTTTAATTATTGGTTTACTAGGTAGTATAGTTCCAATGATAGTAACAATATATGGTTATAATTATTTATATAATTATACTGGAGGAGTTATCTTCTCACAATTTATTAAATTAATTAAACCATTTCCATTTGTATTTTATGCATCACTTTGTTTATTAGGTATAGGTGTAGTAGTTGGTATGTTAGGTAGTAGTAGAGCTGTAAGAAAGTATTTAAAGATATAATGAAAAAGTTTAAATATATATTTGTAGTATTATTATTACTATTATTAATTCCTATAAATACCAATGCCAAAACCTTAGGACAATATAGAAATGAACTAAATGAATTAGAAAAGAAATACAAAGAACATAGAGATAAGATTCAATATAATGAATCTCAAATAGCGGCTGCTAAAGCTAGAATTAATGAGATTTATAATGAAATAGAAGCAGGAGAAAAGGAAATGATTGAGCTTAATAAACAAATAGCTCAATTAAATGAAGATATTATTAAGAAAAGAGAAGAAATAAAATCTATTCTTAAATATAATCAAGTATCTAAAGGAGAATCTGCTTATTTAGAATATTTATTTAAAGCTAAATCAATTACAGATTTTATTTATAGAGCAACTGTTTCAGAACAAATGTCTAACTATAATAAAAATCTTATAAATGAAATGAATGCTATGATTAAGCAAAACGAAGAAAATATTAGAAAATTACAAGAAAAAGAAAAAGAATTAACTGCTAAAAGAGAAGAATTAAACCAAAAAATAGCAGTTCTTAATTCACAAAATATATCATTAACAGATGAAACAATATCTGAAGAAGAAGAAATAAAAGCTTCTAAAGAAGTTATTGCTTTCTATGAAAAAGCAGGATGTAAAGATGGAGATGAAGTAACAACTTGTGCTGCTAAACAATTACCTCCAGGAACTAAATTTTATAGACCTCTAATAAAAGGATATGTTACATCTGAATATGGATATAGAATTCACCCAATTAATGGTGGTGCTAATAACCATTCTGGTATAGATATGTCAACTTATAAATCATGTTCTTCATGTCATGAAATATTATCTGTAGCAGCGGGTAAAGTTGCTTATACAGGTTATAATAGTTCAATGGGTAATTATATAGTTATCCACCATAATATAAGTGGAGGATATTATTCATCTATGTACATGCATTTATCTAGAATAGATGTAAGAAAAGGTGATATAGTAACTAAAGATACAAGAATAGGTATTATGGGTAATACTGGATCTTCTACTGCTACTCACTTACATTTAACTATGTTTGCATGTTTATATTTAAGTGATTCTAAATGTAAATATCCAGGAAGTACAGTTAATCCTAGAAACTATATTAATTTCCCATCTGCTCATTATTATGATTTTACAGATAGAAATAGATATTATGATTAAGACACGTAAGTGTCTTTTTATTTACTTTTTATAAAAGAAGTATATAATATTTATTAGGTGAAAATTATGGCTGATTTTAAAATTAAAGATATAATTTTTAGTTATAGACATGTTTATATAGAAAATCTTAAAAGATTAAATAAAAAGCTTAAAAGACATGTTTCCATAGATAGTAAATTAATAAATGATGTAACACTATATATATCTAATGCTGAATATAAAGGTGGACAAATACATGTTAAATATTTATTTAAAAAAGGATCTATAGGAGAAGCCATTTATGACTCTAATATAGATACATTTTTAAAAGATAATGTAATAATATCTATGGAACAAGATAGATATGAATCTAATTCTAAGGGTATAAGTATTAAAGATGATAAGATATCAAAAGAAATATATTATCTTTTAAAAGAAGGATTCTATGCTAATATATGTGGAATATATAGTAATAAAGATATCCGTGTATCATTTACAGGAGTTGATATTACTTTTTCTACTAAAGATTTTATGGTATGTTATAACTGTGTAGGAGACATAATATATGTATATTCTCCAGATCCAATATCTATTAAAGATATACTAAATACATCTGTAGATTTAGAGTTTGATGAATATCATAATCTCTATATTAATAATGTAACAAAAATATTAGATACTTCCCATGATATGGAGGGTTCTATACCGGGAGAATATTCTATTAAAGAAAAAGATAGAGCAATTACTTTATCTAGATTAAAAAAGAATCAATTACATAAACTAATATAATTAAAAGTGATATAATTAATATATAATCAGGAGGGTTTTATGGATAAATATAAACTTGGTAGAGCTATTTCTGAAAGAAATTTGCATTATGCAGGTTTTGTAGTAGATACTTTAGATGATAATGCTAAAAGAAAGAATTACTATTTATATAAGAAATTATCTAATGATTCTTATATGCAAATGATAATTAGAAAAGTAGGTAAAAGATATAAATATAATAGTTCTAAGGATGTAAAAATATATGTAGGTAATTTACTTAATTATGGATGTAAACCTGAAGAAATAGAAAAAAGAACTGAAATGGGATTTAAACCTATTTTAGATGATTATACAGAAACAATGGAAACTCTAATAGATGATGGTGTATTAACAAAAAAATATAAACCTAAAAAGAGGAATTAATTCCTCTTTTTTTATGTTATAATTTTAATAGGAGATGATATAGATGGGACTACTTAGTTTTGCATTAAGAGGTAGTTATAAAAGATATTGGAATAATCTAAAAGATTTATCTAAGATTGTTAATAAAGGACCATTAACTATGTTTTTAGATACTTGTTTATGTACTATATTTACCGGTTCTGGTATGCAAGATTATTTAAATTATAAATTTTATAATAAAACATGGAAGGAAAGAAAAGAATATGCTACTATTGGATATCAAGCTAAGTTTTATAAAACAACAGCAGGTATAGAATATGCTCCATTCTTTTCTAATAAGATAAACTTTCATAAGAACTTTAAAAAATATGTCAAAAGAGAATGTGCTTCTTATGAAGATGGATTTGAAAAAGTAGAAAAGTTTATTAAAGATAGAGATGCTATAGTAGTAAAACCTATATCAGGCCTTGGTGGTGGAGGAGTAAGAAAAATAGAAACTAAAACCATTAAGAATATTAAAAAGTTTTATGAAGAATTAAAAGAAAATAATGAGTTTATAGAAGACTTAGTTATTCAAAATAAAGAATGGGCTAAATTAAACCCTGGAAGTATTAATACTATAAGAGTATATACATATGCATTAAATGGTAAATCTAGAATACTATATGCTTGTTCTAGAATAGGATCATCTGATGCAATAGTAGACAATTTTCATTCTGGGGGAGTAGGAGTATTAGTAGATGTAGAAAAAGGATGCTTAGTTGGTAAAGCAATTAATAAAGCAAATGAAGTATCAGATGTAACACCTAGAACTAAGGTAAAAGTAGATGGATATAAAATTCCTATGTGGAATGAAGTAAAGAAATTAGTTTTAGAAGCTGCACTTGTTAATGATAAAGTAAATATTGTTGGATGGGATGTAGCATTATCTAACAAAGGACCTCTTTTAATAGAGGGTAATAGAGGACCTGGTTGGGATTTACCTCAAGTATTATTAGGTAGAGGTGTTAAAAAAGAATTGGATGAAATAAAGAAAGAAGTAAAAAAGGCTAATGGGAAATAAATTAGTAGAGCAAATAAAAGAAGAAGGTTTTGACATAGTTAGATCAAAAAGTATTAATGATTTATTAGAAGACTATAGAGATATGAATCCATATGATCAAAGAGAATTTATGGTTGGTATTGAGGACCTTATAGATAGATTATTAATAGAAAAAGAAGGAGTTTCTAGAGATAAATTATTCTTAAGGGATAATAGTAAATTCTTTACTAAATCATCATTTTGGCAAACACATGATAAATATGTAGCATCTGAAATGATTACTCAAGATGATCTAAATAAGTTTAGAGAACTATTAAGTGAAATTCAAAAACAAAATGCAAGAAAAAAATAAATAAGATATTACCTTGTTTTTTGTATAGTTTTGTAAACAACTCCTTGTTAATATAATTACTTTATATTAAAATTTAATCAAAGTGAGGGATACTATGAAAGAAAAGTATTATACTGGAAATCTATATTGTTGTTCTGAAGAAAAATATAATCCAGAAAAACTAGATCAACAAAATTTTGGTAAATATTCAGGAAGAGAAGATTTAGGAATTTATGTTTTTACTAAAGTAAAAGGTGGATATAGAGAATTAATAACAGGAAGAGTATTTGGCCAATATAGAATGGTTCTAGATCCATTTTTAGGTGAAGGATATATATATGAAAAAGCTCCTAAAACAAATATATTTGTAGATTATGATGATATAAGAATGTTAACTCCTACACAAGCTGATTCTTGGATATCAAAATATAGAACTTCATTAAATAGTGATGATTTGAATGCTTTATTTGATGAAAGAAGTTTTCCTTTAAATACTGCTAAAGATGATGTTGTTCCACAATTTGGACCAAAAAAATAATTATAAGCAAGGTGTTCACCTTGTTTTTTTTTTGCTATTTTGTTAATATATATCTAGTTATGGAGGTCCCTTATGGATAAATTTAAATTAGTTTCAAAATATAAGCCATCTGGTGACCAACCAGAGGCAATAGATGCACTAGTAGAGGGTATTAATACTGGTAAAAAGAGTCAAGTATTACTTGGTGCTACTGGTACAGGTAAAACATTTACTATTGCAAACGTAATAGAAAGGGTAAATAAGCCTACTTTAGTACTTGCCCATAATAAGACACTAGCAGGACAATTATATTCAGAATTAAAGGAATTATTCCCTGAAAATAGGGTAGAATACTTTGTTTCTTATTATGATTATTATCAGCCAGAAGCTTATGTGCCATCTTCTGATACATATATTGAAAAAGATGCTTCAATTAATGATGAAATAGATGAACTAAGACACTCTGCTACATCAGCATTAGTATCTAGAAATGATACTATTGTAGTAGCATCAGTATCTTGTATATATTCTTTGGGGGAAAAAGAAGAATATGAACATCAAACTTTAACTCTTCATACTGGTGATATCATCGAAAGAGATGATATCTTAAAGAAATTAGTTGATATGCTTTATGAAAGAAATAACTTAGATTTAGTAAGAGGAACTTTTAGAACTAAGGGAGATACTATTGAAATAATGCCTTCTTATACTAGTTCTTATGCATATAGAATTGAATTATTTGGTGATGAAGTAGAAAATATTATTCAATTCGATACTGTGACTGGAGCTGTTATAGAAAGAAAAATAACTGTTACTTTATTTGCAGCATCTCACTTTGTTACATCAAATGAAAAAATAAAACTTGCTTGTGCAAATATAAGAAAAGAATTAGAAGATAGATTAAAATACTTTAAAGAAAATAATAAATATCTAGAATATGAAAGATTACAGCAAAGAACTAATTATGATCTAGAATTACTTGAAGAAACAGGTTTCTGTAAAGGAATAGAGAACTATTCAAGACATTTAGCATTTAGAAAAGCAGGAGAAACACCATCTACATTAATAGATTTCTTCCCAAAAGATTTTCTTTTAGTAGTAGATGAATCCCATGTAACACTTCCACAAGTTCGTGCTATGTTTAATGGTGATAGAGCAAGAAAACAAATACTTGTTGATTATGGATTTAGATTACCATCTGCCTTAGATAATAGACCACTTACATTTGATGAATTCAATTCTAAATTAAATGATGTTATTTATGTATCTGCAACTCCTGGAGATTATGAAATAGAAGTATCTAATAATAGAGTAGTAGAACAAATAATTAGACCTACGGGATTACTTGATCCTACTATTGATGTAAGACCATCAGAAAATCAAATAGAAGATCTAATTAATGAAATAGATGATAGAATTAATAAAAACGAAAGAGTCTTAATAACTACTTTAACTATACGTATGAGTGAAGAATTAACTGATTATCTAAAAGAAAGAGGTATAAAAGTAGCATATCTTCATAATGAAATTAAAACTCTAGAAAGAATAGAGATAGTAAGGGATCTTAGACTTGGTAAATATGATGTAATAGTGGGTGTTAACCTTCTTAGAGAAGGTATAGATATACCAGAAGTATCTTTAATAGCAATACTAGATGCGGATAAACAAGGATTCTTAAGAAGTACTAGATCACTTATTCAAACTATTGGTAGAGCAGCTAGAAATGCTAATGGTAAAGTAATAATGTATGCTGATATGATATCTGATTCCATGAGAGAAGCTATAGATGAAACTAATAGAAGAAGAACTATTCAAGAAGCATATAATAAAAAGTATGGTATTACTCCTACTACTATAGTTAAACCAATAAATGATATTATCAGAAATAAAGCAAAAGATATAACAGATAAAGATGTTAAATATACTAAGGATGAAAAAGAAAAATTAATGAAAGAAATAGAAAAAGAAATGTTGGAAGCTGCTAAAAACCTTGATTTTGAAAGGGCTACGGAACTTCGCGATATTTTATTTGAAATGAAGGCTGAATAATTCAGCCTTTTTTATTTTTTTATGTTATAATTTAAATATAAGGATTAGTTATTATGGGCTTTTTAAAGAATTTATTTAAAAATCGTTATACTTATGCCGGTAGAATTAACATGACCGTTTTTTTTATCAATATATTCTTGATATTGGTACATGTTTTTCTTTCGGTTTTTTATTTTGTTGCAAATCATAAAATAATGTTTATAGCTAATCTAGTTTCTTTATTATTTTATATATCTGCTATATTTTATTGTACTAAATGTAGAAATATATTCTTAAGAGTAGCTTTTTTTGAAATATGGGTTCATACATTACTTGGAATATGTTCATTTGGATGGGATGGATATTTTCAAAATTGGATATTTGCATTATTAGTTGCTGTTTTCTTAACAGCATTTACTCCAGATAAATTTGAACAATCATATAAACAATCATCTTTATTTAGTTTTATATTAGTATTATCTTATTTATTATTTGCATTATTAGTTAATACTGTTAAATTTCCTATAACAGTTACTCTTAGTGATAATATGAAAGATGTTATATTTGCATTTAATAATTTTGTTACATTTACTGCAATTATATTCTTTGCAGTTACTTATACTAGAAATAAAGAAGAAAAAGAAATAGAACTACTTAAAAAAGCAAATTATGACGAACTTACTGGTATATTTAATAGACATGGTATAGATAGTATAGAATATGCTTTAAAAGGTAAATCTTATTCTATAGCAATATTAGATCTAGACTTCTTTAAGCCAGTTAATGATAAATATGGTCATAAACAAGGAGACAAAGTTTTAGTAGGTATAGGTAATATATTAAAATCATTTATTAGTAAGAATATAACTGTTGGTAGATGGGGTGGAGAGGAATTTATAGTTATTGGTAATTCTGATATTAGTTATGAAGAATTTGTTAATACATTAGAAAGTATTAGAAAGAAAGTAGAATCTACTTCTTATACTATTAATGAAAAGAATAAAATAAATATAACAGTATCTATAGGTTCTAAATATATTAAATCTAGTAAATCTATAGAAGAAAGTGTTGCTTTAGCAGATATAAATCTTTATAAAGCAAAACAAACTGGTAGAAATAAGGTAGTTTCATAGATTAAAGAAAGGAGGATAATATGAGAAAGAGTGGTATACTTGGTACTATTACTTGGATATTTGGTATAATTCTAATAATTGTTGCAGTTTTATCTTTATTCTCAGGTCATATAGCATTATTAGATAGTATAGCTAATATATTACGTTTAGTTAATTACTTTGGTCCTATTCCATTTATAATAATTGGTATTATAGCAATTATTATTGGATCTAATAGAAATAGAGCAATTAATGGTCTTATATTTATTGGTATAGCTTATTTAATTCCAATAATAGCAAGTTTCTTTAAATAAAAACAATCTTAGGATTGTTTTTTTATGTAAACTTATATTTAAAAATATATATTCAGGTGATATATTAAAAATAGGAGGGAAGTATATGAAAAAGGGAATACTTGGAACAATTACTTTAATAGTAGGTATTGTTTGCTTTGCTGGTTCTATAGTTGCTGGATTCTATCCTGATGCTGAAATCTTTTCACTAGGTTGGTTTGCTAGAATAGGTCAAATCCTTTTCTTAGTTCCAATAATACTAGGTATTATTGCATGCGTTAAAAATTCAAATACCAAACTAGCAATTGTTGGCATGGTTTTAGGAGTAGTATCATTTTTTACACCTTGGCTAATACGTTTAATTATTAAATAATATTAAATAAAAAGACAATCAATTGATTGTTTTTTATTTTTATGTAATAATATATTTAGGAGGTCACCGATGGAATACTTTCAAGACATTAAAGGTTTATCAACAGAAGAACTAGAACAATTATTAAAATACGAATCAGAACAATTAGAAGCTTCCTTAGGTAGATTGGGAGAAACTGGATTAAAAGAACCAGAAGAAAGTCGATTAAAAACCGAAGCTGATTCTTATCAAACATTTATTAATGTTATAGTAAGAGAATTAGATGTAAGAAAAAATTCACAAAGTGTAGTAAAAAAGTAGCTGTTCGCTACTTTTTTTTAATATTTTTTGTTATAATATCTCGTGTTTGGAAGTGATATTATGAACGATAAGATAATTGTTAGGGGAGCAAGAGAAAATAATTTAAAAAATATTAATATAGATTTACCTAAGAACAAGTTAATTGTTATGACTGGAGTTTCTGGATCAGGTAAATCTTCTTTAGCGTTTGATACTATATATGCAGAAGGTCAAAGAAGATATGTAGAAAGTCTATCTAGT
>JAEEGL011403308.1_pt1 | contig 19704 bp, 21 predicted proteins | sample 9134231 | NCBI WGS metagenome assembly JAEEGL01 (sample SAMN16246548, study PRJNA631951) | gut metagenome | biome: gut microbiome; feature: rumen; material: fiber-attached | host: Bos | place: Iran: Karaj | collected 2018-10 | reverse complement strand
TCTTCTTTAGAAGCTTTTTTTAATTGTCCTACGTTATAGAATTTATTATCATCTAAACGAGTTATTTCTTGAAGTATTTGTTTTGTTTCTTTTTCATCTATCATTTCATTACATAAACGATTTGTTAAGTAAGATATTTGGCTTATGTTTCCTGCTGTTGTATATCTTTGATCTTTTACTACTTCTTCGAAAGTTTTAATTTTGCTTTCTATTTCTTCGATAGTATATTCTTGTCTTACACAGTTTTTAAGCCATAAGATAACGGACCCAATGTTTATTAGGTCTCTGGTTCTTGAATAATTATCAATTGGTTGTTTTTTTAAGTCCATTTTGCTGGCAATATTAACTACTTCTATTTCTAGAGAATTAATAATTTGAGCAACTTTTTCTTTTGTTACGTTATCCATAATTATCCCCCTATAAGTTTAGTTCAATAATTGTTTGGCCATCGTTTAAGCCATCTATATAATATCTATTTACTTTTTTGTTTTTCTTTAATAATTCTTGAGTTGTTTGTTTTAAGACTCCTGTTCCTTTGCCGTGAACGACGATAATTTTAGGATTTCTTAATTTAAAATTATCATTTATAAAGTTATTAATAAGAACTACACAGGTAGCACTTGTTTCTCCATGTATATCTAGGTGTGGAAGATTAATTGTAAATGGATCTTTAATAACTTTGTTCATATATCTTTCTTACCTCTTCTAATGTTGGTATTGATGGACGAGCTCCTACTTTAGTAGTTGCTAATCCAGCTGCAATACAACCGTATTTAACAGCTTTTTCAAAATCTTTTTCTTTACCAATGATATAAGCAAAGGCCATAGCGAAAGCATCTTTTGCTCCATGTGTATCTACTACTTGTACTTTTAAGCTTGGACTTATTTTTATATCATTTTCTACTGCATATAAAGCACCTTTTTCACCTAATGTAATTACGAAATTAGTGCTTAAATATCTTTTCTTTAGTTTTTGGAAACATTCAATTAGAGTTTCCATCTTTTGTAGGTCAACTTTTTTGCCACTTACGCTTTCAGCAAATTCTAGTGAACAAATAACATATTTCGCTTTACGACATAAATCCATTACTTCTTTAGTAATGATTGAAGCTACTAATACTGATGGACAGTTTGGGAATCTTTCAAATAGATTCTTTGATGCAATTGCATCGTAACCATCAGATACTAATAAATCTGGAGCGAAATCATAGTCCATCTTTTTAATACCTACATATTTATCTGATATGTTATATATTGTATGTTTACCTGTACTCTTATTTACCAGAATAGTTGATAATGGTGTGTCGTTATTGAAGGATTGTTCTATAAAACGCATGTCCATGTGTGCGTTATCAAATTCTTCTTTAATTCTATTTCCGTATACATCATTACCTACAACACCGGACATAGCTACGCTAATGCCCCATCTAGATAAACCAACACCAATGTTTGATGCACATCCGCCACCACAACCTACTTTATTAAAGAATTCTTGCGTAGATCCTTCTGGAGGCATGACATCAGCGACAAGATTAATGTCATATTTTATTCTTCCTAAACATATTGCTTTTAACATATATATCACCTTTTATTCTCTTAATAATTATATAATAATTTGTCAATGATATCAATTGTATTATTTACATAAAAAAATTAAGTATTGCTACTTAATTTATTATGTTGTTTTTGGATCCCATTGATCTAAACCATATTTTTCTATTAAACCAATTAAGCTATCAGCATAGTTGTGACTTGTTGCATAACCAGCATCAGCTACGGCATGAGCAGCTTCTTTATAGTTAGTTGCTTGTGGAACTTTTTCATATCTTCCTTCAGAAACTAGTTTTCCATGGTCATCGATTGATTCTTCGAATGAATCGTAATTTCTAAATACAGCTGATGTTTGAACTACTGTACCATCTGCTAATTGTTCATGTGTACCACAGCGAACAACTTTTCCTTGCCATTTACTTCCTGCTTTAATACCAAATAAATTGTAACCAATTGGACTTCTACCCCAACCAGATTCCATTACCGCTTGTGCGATTGTTAATGATGGTAATACGCCATATTTTTCATATGTGGCAATAGCACCTTCTCTAATTGAATTAACGAATTCAGAATGATAATCATTGAATCCTTCAGGATCTAAGTATTCTGATGGTGTTTTAGCTTCTTCATCTTTTTGTTTAGCTTCAGTTATTTTAGTTTCTTTTTCTGTTTTATAATCTGATGCAGATGGAAGTGAATCTATTTTTACACCTTTTGAATTATAGTAAGAATCTCCAACTTTTTTTCCTACCATGATTCCTTCATCATCATAATATATTTCAATTTTTTTACCTTCTGCATCTGTATATGTAATAGTTTTGCCACCATATTTATTATCGTTTTTAGTTTCCATTGTTTTGGCTCTGTAAGCACTATCTAAGACTTTTCTTGTGTCTTCATCAAGACTTCCGAAACCTTCTGTTGTAGATACGTTTGCAAGTCCATTACTTTTAGAAACAAAATCTCTTGCAGATTGAATTCCATCTATTGTTCCAGCATTATCACGATATGTAGCTTGAGAGTTAATTGCAAATTCTTTATTGTTTGCACTTATTACTGCTACTACTTGTGACCATGTTTCAAAATTTGTGTGAAAGCTATCGAATGTAGCTGCATTTTGGTTCCAGATACTAAGTAATCTACCACCAAAATCACCATAGGCAGATGATTCCAAAGAGGCATTAACGTTTGATTGAACAAATCCATTTATTTGACTTAAAGTATCTGCAAAATCACAGAAGTAACCTTCTATGATGTTCATTTTATTAGCTACACTATTAGCATTAAATAATTCACTTTGGCTTTCTGCCATATTTTCACCCGATTCTACCCTTGATAGGTATCTTCACCATTTAATGTATGATTAAATGCCCATTCAAATACATACTCTTCTTTACCGTCGCCATCAAAGTCGTATTTCTTCCAGAAACCGTAGTTTGCGACATTTGTATGACCATATTGGCCATCTATTTTTATTGTTTGAGAGTTTCCGCCAGCTCTATTTACAGCGTTACTTTGACCTCTAATATAGTTAGGGTTTGTATGTTCTGAGCCACTGTTTCCATCTGGTAGGAAGTTAACTACTGATACACCATTGAAGGCACTTGTTACATCGTTTGCACCGGCTGCTGTAACTACTGCTGCATATGTATCAGGGTGTTCATCAACTATCTTATAAGCTGCTACACCACCATAACTACATCCACCAATTGACATTCTATTTGTATCACCATTATATTTTTCAGCTATTATACTAGGAATTTTATTAAGCTTATCTCTGTATTCTTTACTTTCATAATGATAGCCATCTGGAACGTAAGGAATTACTACCAAACCTGATGGTGTTACTGATTGACTTTGTAGGGCTCCACCTAAGCCACCATAAGTAACTATACCTTCTCCATTACCTTCCATGCTTTGACCTGTCATGTACATCATAACTGGTAAACCAGTAACTTCTGTACCATAATCTGGTTTGTATACATAACAAGCAATTTCTTCACCATCAACGTTAATTACTTCTCTTGTGAATTCTCCAAATTTCAAATCATCTAAGTGATTTTTATAATATGAATCATTCTTCTTAAAGTATTCTTCCATAGCGGTTTTCTTTTCTTCTTTTTCTTTATTATATTCACTTTTGCTTGGTAATTTATCTGTTTTAACATCTTTAGAATTGTAGTAATCTGTATGACCGTTTTTATCAGTAACTTTTTTACCTACATAATTACCATCAGCATCGTAGTATTCTTCAATTTTATTACCAGCAGAATCTACGTATGAAACTGTTTTACCACCATAAGTGTTATTGTTTTTTTCTGTTCTAGTTATTGCTTTATAAGCTCCGTCTATTACGTCACGGGCTTCAGGACTTAACTTGTCGTATCCTGAAGTAGAAGAGATGTTTGATAATCCATTACTTCTAGCAACGAAGTCTCTAGCTTCTTGAACACCATCTAATGTTCCAGCGCTATCTCTATATGTTGCTTGAGCATTAACGGCAAATTCGCTGTTATGAGCGGAAATGATTGCAACTACTTTTGACCAGTTGTCAAAATTTTCATGGAAATCATTAAAAGTAGAAGCGTTATTGTTCCATATATTAATTAATTTTCCACCTAGATCACCAAATGCTGCAGAACTTAAACCGGCATTTACTTCTGATTGAACTAAACCATTAATTGTGTTTAGAGTATCTGCGAAGCTTGAAAAATGTTCTTCGATATTGTCCATTTTCATGCTTACATTTGTTAGGTTGAATAATTCGCTTTTATCATTTTTGGATACTGCCATACTCTTCACTACCTTACTTTTCTATTATAACATAGAAATGTTTTTTTTAAATATTATTTTGAATATAAAAAAAGAGGTTTATACCTCTTTTAGTCAACTATCTTAACGCGTAATCTGCACATTCCTTTATATGTACCATATTTATGTTTACCTGTTAAACTGAATAGTGCAGTTTGTGATAAGGTAATAGTTCCTGTTTCTTTTCCTGTGATATACCAATCGTATTCTCTTGTATCTTTGTATGTGCTAGAGTCATTCTTTTTAACCATTGGGTCATTTTGTTGAGAAACATATTTACTCCAGCCACCGCCTCCATCATAGTTAGTTCTTTTACATGTTTGAACTCCTTCGATTTCTTCTGGGAATTGAACTTTAATTTTAACAGTTGTACCTTTTTTAATAGTAATTGTACCATCTTGACCTAGAGATACACCATCAACTTGGAAGTCAAGTAATGTTGCTCTACCACCGGTTCCAGAGTCTAGACGAGCAATATTTGCTGCTTCAACACCTGGTGCTGGAACTTTACCAATTTCGTAATCAAGAATACCACTTTTTCTTTTTTCGTCTTCTTCTTTAGCTTTATCAATTTTTTCTTGTTTTTCTTCAGCGTGTTTAGATGCTGATGGTAAACCATCAACTTTAACACCTTTATCATTATAGTATTGGTCTCCAACTTTTTTACCTACAAGGATACCTTCTTCATCATAGTAAATACTAACTTTTTTGCCATCGGCATCTGTATATGTAATTGTTTTACCACCATATTTATTTCCTGTTTTAGTAGTCATTGTTGCAGCTCTTGAAGCACCATCTAGTACTTCTCTTTCATCATCAGATAGATGCTCGAAGCCATTTACTTTATTGATGTCTTTCATTCCGTTATTTAATGATACGTATTCACGAGCTTTTTGAACACCATCAAGTGTTCCTGCGTTGTCACGATATGTAGCTTGAGCATCAACAGCAAATGATTTGTTGTGTGCTGAAATGATTGCTACTACTTGAGACCATGTTTCAAAGTTATCGTGGAAGTCACTAAATGTAGATGAATTGTTTTCCCAAATGCTTAATAATTTGCCACCTAAATCTCCATAAGCAGAAGATGCTAATGAAGCATTTACATTTACTTCAACAAAACTATTTATTTGATTTATAGTATCTGAGAATGCTGCAAAATAGCCTTCAATTATATTCATTTTATAACCAACCATGTTTGCATTAAATAATTCGGTTTTATCGCTTTTTGCCATATACTTCACTACCTTACTTTATCATTATAACATAAATAAAGTAGAGTTTTATAAAAAAATATTTTTATAAGTTTTTTTACGTAAAAAAGAAGATTATTTATCTTCTTTTCTAGTTAATTTTAATGATGGATTTTCTTTTTGAAGGTAATATTCTTCTAAAGTTATTCCTTCGTCATGTAATTTAGTAGCAAGTTCTGTGCCTACAAAACGGAAATGCCATGGTTCATAATTGTAACCTGTTATATCTTGTTTGCCTTTTGGATATCTTAGGATATAACCAAATCGATGAGCGTTATTGAATAACCATATTGCTTCAGGATCAGTATCTACAAAGTCTTCTTGTAGTTCTTTATCTTTGCTAATAACTATATCGATTGCTAAACCAGTTTGATGTTCACTTGTTCCTGGTAATGCTACATATTTTTTAGCATGTTCTATTCCATTATCTAATACGTTTTGATTAAAGATTCTTTCTTGATATTCATAGGTTCTGTATGAAGAATCTATGTAGAAAACATGTCCTTCTTTTCTGGCTTCATGTTGCATTAATTTGAAACCGATAAGAGCTACTAGGTTTAATCTATTTATATAAGTTTTATCTAATTTTTCACTCATTGGTTCATGAATTTCATATAGTTCTTCTGGTATATATTCTTTAGTTAAATGATGATCTTTATTAATTATCATTTCATAATCCATAATTATCCCTTCGTTCGATGAATTATTATAAGAAAAAAAGAACGAATATGCAATTCGTTCTATCTTTTTATTTAACTATTCTTCTGATTCGCCGTAGATTTTACCTTTTGAATCACGTTGTATTTCATAACCATATTCAAAGATATAAGCTAGAGCATATAAGAAGATGATATGTACTAAATCAAATAGATTTAAGTTAACTGTTCCATCTATCTTGAAAGTAATGAAGAATAAGACTTCAGCAACTGTTGATGCTACAATAGAAGCTATCATGAAGTAAGACATTTTCTTAATATGATCTACATTTTCTAGAGTGAATGGTGTATCACCATCATGGATGTTTTTAAATAGTTTTGAGAAATGAGTCATTACATTATCTAGGAATGCTAATAATACGATGATTACTGTGAATGCTAATTCTGTTAAGATGATTGTTGTTGGCTTTTTGTATTTTTCAATACTTGCTTTAATCATTTCAGCATCTGAGTCATCAATATCAATTCTAACATTTTCATTTTTCTTTGATACTAAGACAACGTCATCACTTTCTTCTTTAAGAATCATTTCTGTACCAGCAGCAACTATTCTATCATCTTTAACATCAATATTTTTAAAGACAAAAGCAACTACTACCATTCCTGCTATTATACATCCTATTCCTACTTTTGCTATAATAGATCCTATTTTACCAAATATAGATAATATCTTACTTAATACTTTTACTTTCTTTTGTTTTTCACTTTTAAACTTTACAACACTCATTTTAATTTCATCGTCTAAATAATTTATATCGACGAAATCTTCATGAACAATAGCGTTGATTTTGCATTTGAAGATATCACATAAGCAAAGAATATTTTGCATACTAGGATAGTTTTCACCAGTTTCCCATTTACTAATGCTTTGTCTTGCTACTCCTAACCTATCTGCAAGTTCTTCTTGTGATATGTTTTTTTCTTTTCTTATTTGTTTTAGATTTTCGCCGAATTTCATTTGACGATTCCCTTCCTTTCATGCCTTTAAGTTTAAAATAAAACTCTATTCGCTTCTACCAACTTTTAAGTGCGCATTATCAATTTCTTGTTAATTATAGCATATTTTTTTTAAACTTTTGAGGGCAAAAAATAAAAGGCTTTGATAGCCTTCTACTTTATTTAATTGGTATTTGTTTGATTTCTTTTTGTTTGTTTTCGATTTGCTTTTTAGGTATTTCTACTTTTAAGATACCATTTTTGAATTCTGCATGGATGTCTTCTTCTTTAACATCGTCTCCTACGTAGAAACTACGAGAGCATTCTCCAAAGAATCTTTCACGACGAACGAATTTTTCTTCTTCTTTATTATGATCTTCTTTTTCTACTTTAGCATGAATATTTAAATATCCATTATCTAGAGATAGATTAATGTTTTCTTTTTCGAAACCTGGTAAGTCGATATCTAGTTTGAAACCATCTTTAGTTTCTTTAATATCTGTTTTCATCAAGTTTCTTTCCTTTTTAGATAAGAATTCATGTTTTGGGAAGAATTCATCATCGAAGAAATCGTCAAACAAATCAAAATTGTTTCTAGGTACTAACATCATATATATCAACTTCCTTCCATAACGTGTTACGATTAGGTAGCACAATATATTTGTTATACCTGTAATAAGCTTTCTTTCTTATTACGCTTATATATTAACACTAAAATTAGCACTTGTCAATAGTAAGTGCTAATTATATTATTATTTTTAATTTTTGCTTGACAGTGTTAGTTTTTGAGCTGGTTCTTTTTCTCTTGTTTCTAATTCTATTCCTTCGAAAATTGGTTGCTCTTCACCAGGATAATAACCTTCTCTGCTGACACTAGTTAAGAATTTATATTCTATTAATTCTTTATTTATCTTTTGTAAATAATTATTTAGAGCGTTTCTGAGATCAACTTCTGTTACTCTTATTTTTTTTTCTTCTGGATGTTCTTCTGTTTTAACAAATATAGAGAAACCTACATGAACATGATCAGCACCCATAAATATATATTTTTCTACTCTTAGTTTTCCATCTATTATTTGACTATAATAGTTGATTAATTCCTCATTAATATTCTCTTCACTTAAGTATGTTTTATCCATAACCATCACCCTCAATAATGTATATTTTTGACACGATTATTATTATAACATTATTGTTTTTATAAACCAACAAAAAAAAGACTAAGTATTACTTAGTCCTTATTTATTGTTGTACAGTTGGTTCTGTAGTTGTAGGTGTAGTATTCTTTTTCTTTAATAAAACAACACCAGCAATTATTGCAACGATTGCAATAGCACCAACTACTAATAAAATAGTTTTAGATGATCCGAAGCCAAATTCAAATTCAACTTTATTCTTTTTACCATACTTTAAGTTCCAAGTATAAGTTAATCCATCATCTGAAACTTTAGAAGCATTATGTTTCTTAGCTTTGTTAGGTAATTTAATAGTATATTTTAAATCAAATACACTTTGGTAACTTGCGTATTGATCACTTACATCTTCACCATCTTGTGTGAAGTCAAATACGAAGTTAGCTTTATAGATGTTACCTTTTTTGCTGAAGAATTCTTCTTTGAAATTATCTTTATCGTTAAATAAAGTAGTGAAGTCAACAGTTATGTCTTTATCTTTAGAAATATCATCGATTGAATCATATTTCTTAGTGATTTTAACTCCAACATATTTGCTGTCATCTTTTTCATAAGTATATTCTTCTACTTTGTAACCTTTTTTCTCTAACCATTCATAATCTTCTTTATTAACTGATGAGTCATTTGAAGCAATATCTTCCTCTTCTTCCTCATAGTCAGTTAATTCTATTTCATTAGCTGCATCTAAATCTTCATCTTCATAGTCTTCATCTTCATGGTCTTCATCTTCTGTAAGTTCACCAAAATCTAAATCTTCCATTGCAGAAGTATCCATTGCATAGATAACTTCTAATGTTACAGATTTATCTTTTTTAACCTCCATTGAAGTAGTGTATTTAACACATCCAGTTAAACCAAATACTAATAATAAAGACATTAAGATTTTTACAAGTTTTTTCATTTTACGTTTCTCCTTTCTATTATAATATTATCACTTTTTTGATTATTATAAAATCATTTTTTTAATAATTTTTTATCACAAACATCTCTTAAGTATTTATATAGATTTATTTTATCTTTTTCTAGTATTAAACGATGTAATTGTTGTTTATATTTATCTAATTTACTTGGATCAGTAAATATTAAATAGTAATTAATTATTACATTATTAAATAGTAAATCTATTTTTTTATTGAATTCTTCTAAAGTAAGATGAACAAAATATTTTCTCATTAATCTTACTATTAATCTAAAGACATATGTTGGATAGTTTGGATCATCAATATTAAGTTTATCGAAAAGAGATTCGAACTCTTCTAATAATTTATATGTATTAGTATCCATTATTTTATCAAAGGTTCTTGTAACAGAAGGATTATCCATTCTGTATATATAGCTGAATTCATTTAGATATAATACTTCTGGTTCTCTTGAGAAGGCTTCATAGTTAAATAAAACATCCTCTCCTCTTCTTACTTTTTCATTAAAAGACAATCTATTTTTTCTTAAGAAATCTCTTTTATAGAATTTAGCCCATACTGGTTCTATACAATCAGCTTTTCTACCTTCTAGAACGAGCATGTTTCTTTTTAAATCTTCTGAGGGGATTGTTCTTGTTTCGTTGTAATCATATCTGTTTTCTATTTGACCTTCAGGTTTTAATAGATAATTTCTTGTTATTATAATATTGTGTTTTTGAAGATTAGCTAATATTTTGTTGATATTAGTCATTTTATCATCGGAATCTAGTAATGTTATGTATTCACCTGTAGCACATGTTAAACCTAAGTTTCTGGCTACTGAAACACCACCATTTGGTATTTTAATGTATCTAACATTGTAGTTATTAATTATTTCTTTGTAATTGATTGTAGAACCATCATCAATAACAATTACTTCTACATCTTCATTGTCTTTGCATGATTCTAAACACTCAATTAGTAAATCTTTTGCTGTATTATATAAAGGTATTATAATACTTAACTTTTTCATTTTTTAAATTTATACTCCAATCTTGGATTAGGATACATGAATCTTGTCATATTTTGATGCTCTGGGTTTCCTATCATGTAATGTAGTGAAGCTTCACATGCTGTATCTGTTCCGTGTACTAAGTTTGTTACATATGGGTCCCAAAGGATAGGTTCACCATCAAACCATGTTAATTCTTGATTCCATAAATCTTTACAATAATGCTCTCTTAGATATTTCTTTTGAGTTAAGATTGATTTTGGATCTGCTTTGATTAAGTAGATATCAGATTGACCATTAAATGATCTGATACATCCTTCACCTAATGGATGACTAAATATTAATGGTTTAACTCCTGTTTGTTCAGTTGGTAATGCTAAGTTAGCACTATATGCACCAGTATGGTGATATTTCTCTAGGTAACTATCACGTATTTCATCTTGAACTCCTAATAGATATGCAGAAGGTTTAATCATTAAAACATTTAAACCATGTTCATACATATATCTTGGATTCATAAATGATAATCTAGTATCAGTACCATTTATATTTCTCATTATTTCATATTCTGGATATTGCATCTTTAATTCTTGAATTATACATTGGCATAATTCTAGTTGTCTTTTAAAGTTTGTATTACTTGCTATTAAATCTTTTAATTCTTCTCGCCATAGTTTTACTTGCTTATTTACTAGTTCTTTTTGTTTGGCTTTGTTAACTGTATTAGTTTTAGAATATGGTCTTAGTTTTGCTATTAGTTTAGTAATTTTATCTTTTTGTTTTGGATTATCAATATATCTAACTAATATTTTTAAGGCATTACCACAGTAGGCTCCTAGTATTTTGTGTTGTAATGATTCTAAACATATTTTTAAATAATCTTTTACTTTAGCCGGATCTATTTTATTTATTGTATTTAAATAGATTATTTCTTTATATACATTAATGTAGTATTCCATTTCTGGTGTAATTTCTACATATTCTTCATATATTTGGTCTTTCATATCTATTACTTGACCCATTTTATAACCTACGTATGGTGCTGGATCTATTTGATAGATATGAGAGTCATTTCCTTCTACTAATAAAATACTATGAATGGAAACAATATCATCTGGATCGAGTTTCCTTTTTCGAGCCATTACATGTTTAACATTTTTACATAGTTTTAATTTTTTTAAGTAATCTTTCATTACAAGACAAGCTGTATGACAGTTACCATTCATTTCTGCAACATCTTTTAGAGGATTTGGATATGGGTTTGGATAGATTGTTTCTCTTACGATATCGCAGATTATTTGTAATTTTTGTTGTTCTTTTAGATGATCAAAGTCATCATTAAATCCACATTCATAAAATGTGTCATTTGGATTTGTTATCGGTTTTAATTCCTCAGGCTTGGGCAATAAATCTTTCATTTTAAATAACTCCTGTTGTCGATTCTATATTTTGTATTTTTTATTTAATTCAGTAAATTGTTTATTTACTTTATCGCAGGTTTTTTTATCGCCTTCAAAGCTTACGACATAGGCTTTTTCGGGTTCTAAGTATTCATCGATTTCAAATGTTATATTCTTTCCTTCATAAATACTTCTATTACGAACCATTGAATTATCTTTTTTGTAATTTAAGAAAGCTAATATATCTTCACAATTTTCGATATTATCGAATTTGATTTTTTTAGTTTCCTTTCTAATGTTTAAATCTGTATCACTGATTTTACTTTCTTTAAAATCTAGATACATATCTTTGTTTTTATAAGATACTCTTGCTATATTTTTTTTGTTTCTATATATAACTCTTTTCTCTTTGTATTTCTCTTTGAATTTATAGTTTTTTTCTATATATTCAAGATATTCTTCTAGATTGCTAACTTTGTAACAGTATTCATATTCCATAGACTTATACTTATTCTCCTTTCTTACATTTTTACTATTTTTTCAATGAAATTTTTAGATATCTTATAGAAATCATATTTATCTTCTAATGTTTTTATAGAATTCTTTGACATTCTTTTTATATCTTTTTCATTGAAATATTTACTTATAATTTCTTTGGCTTCTTCAATATTATCTAAATTTACTAAGATGCCATCGTATCCAGTTTTTATTTGTTCACTTAGACCACCAATATTATTTGATACTACTAATATATTATCTCTTTTAAATTTTCTGGTTTCATTTATTATTAAACCCATTATTTCTTTTTTTGATGGGACTAAACATATAATTTTTCCTTTAAAAGTATTTAGTATATATTTTGGTAGATCGAATGGTGGGTCTATATATAGTATTCCATTATATTTTTTAGCTTGTTTTTCTAAATCTTTTTGAATTGGTTGACCTTTATAATATAATTGTGCAACTACTATAGATGTTATATTTAAGGCATGACCTAATTCAAAACATTTATCTAGATTCTTATATTCTTCTGCTCTACCAAAAGCAATTATTAAAGAATCTTTGTTTTCTAGTTCTTTAAATATTTTTTTTGATTCTTCACTATATTTAGGTTTCTTTATTTCATATAGTAATTCACCGTTGTATATATTTAATACTTTATTTTTCTTTAAACCATATTCTTTTATTAAATGGTTTTCAAAGTATTTGCAGATTGAACCTAAATAACTGTTCTTTTCTTTATTAATATAATTAATGCCTTCTAATTCCCAATTTAAACGGTCGTTGTATTGTTTTTCACTTCCTTCAATAGCTGAATCAACTTGATGGATTTTTATTGAGGAATGAAGGATTAATACTTTGATATGATTATCACTGCATTCTAGTTTATTTATTAAACAACAGAATGGTGTATCATTACATATAGTTAATACTTTATCATATTTAGTTTTATCAATTTTATTGATTATTTTGGCAGTATTTTCACATAATACTTTCCAATTATCTGTTGTACCAAAATTTACTTTTTTGTTACTACCATTATCTATTTGATATATTTTGGTATTAGGCATGTTTTTATGTTCTTTATATACTGAAGCATTATAACCAAATGAATCTTCAGCATATTCTGGTGTAAATAGATTTAAATCATAATCTATTTTCATATCTTCACATATTTTGGTGAATGTTTTTATGTATCTAGTAGTCATTGTACCTACACCATTATAGTGACTTACTATTCCATCATGACTACATATATTTATTAATAATTTCATTTGCTATTTTTCCCTTTTGTTCATATGAATAATTTATTATTTCATAATTCTTACAATATTTTTTAATATTATCTAATGTTATTTTTTCTATTCTTTTTTGATTTTTAATAGTTCCATGTGGGGTTTTATTATTATGTTCTCTTAATCTTATTTTGTCTGTTTTTAAATATAATGTATAGACATCATTTCTTTTATAGAATGGTATTCCTTCTTTATTAAACCATTCTTGTACTTGATTTAATGATGGATTTCCATTTAATTCATCTAACATTTGATTATAAGATAAAGTACTTATTAAACCTTTATCTATAATTATTAGACCATCATTATACTTATTTATTTTTGCTATATCATTTTTCATAAAAGAATCTTGATCTAGTTCTTTAGTATCTAGGATAAGTTCTTCAACACAATGAACTCCTTCGATATTTAATTCTTTTATGTAGTTAACTAATGTGGACTTACCAGTTTTTGGTAAACCTTCTAATATTACTATTTTCATTCTCCACTAAAACCTCCCCTATATAATAATTTTGTACCCTTTGAACTTATTTATATAGCGATATGTTTCTTTATTTAATTATATTATAAAGAAATCTATTTTTTCCTAGTTCTTTATATATATCTTTATTATATCGTTATAACTTTGTTAAAATGTTTTTTTAACTGATGGCATGTCTTTATCAAAACGGACGATGTTTTCTACTTTTTTGTTTTGTTCTTTGCATAGTTCTGAATATTTGTCATCCCATGATAATCTATAGGCTTCGTTAATGTCTAAACCTATTTTTGATACCCATTCTTTAATAATTGATTCTGGGTTTTTATCTTTGCTTTTGTTTTCGATTTCAATACATAAACCAAATGGATATTCATCTACTACTATTTCAACGTCTTCGTTAGAAAAGACTGAACGATATCTTTCGTAGCTTTCAACAAGTGTAAGATGAAGTATGTTTTCTAGTAAAAGACAAAGATTATCATATTCTTCTGGTTTAATTGCTAGTTCGATTTCTTCTTCTTGATGGATTAGCTCTTTTACGTTATCTTTTAATCTTTTTTTCCAAGTAATCATACATTTAGATACTTTGTCACCGATTGTTTTTCTTACTCTGAATCTTCCGTCTATTTCTTTACTATAGAAGTCATATTCTTTCATTGGGTGATTGTATTGATCTGTACATTCGTAGAATCTTCCTTTATTATTTAGTTCTTTGAATTTCTTTAAATGTTTTAGAACTTTATCTTTACTATCAATTGAATAATAAAATCTTATTTCTGTTTCCATATTAATTTCCTTTCATTTCTATAGTGGTTTTTCTATTACTAAGTACAAATCGTTGAAACATGTATTTCATATCCTTAGTGGAAACATACCTTTATATTTTATTTTATCATATGATATATAATTCTTTAATGATTTTTCGATCTTTTTAAATGCAAAAAAACAGACATAAAATATCTGTTTTTTAGAGCATATTAAATTAATTAATTTTTCTTCTTTAGGGGCAATAATCCCTATAGTGTCATCAAATCTTTTATTAAATTTTTTAATAAAGGACTCCGGCTCTGGCATTATGTATTCTTTCCCCTCTTTTTTTAATTGAGACTTATTATATACTAATTCCTTAGTTTGTCAATACATTTATTGATTAACTTTAATGTCACCAGTATTTGATGTGATTTTGATTGTTTTTTCTAGATGTCTATCATTATTTTGTACTTTAACATCACCAGTATGTGCTGATGCTTCAATATAAGCTCCTTTTAGAGATTCGATTTTAATATCACCTGTACCAGTTTTAATTGTTGAATCTTCTTCGATGTTTGCTTTATCTATTTTGATATCTCCTGTAGTAGTTCTAGCATAGATTCTTTTTGTTACATTATCGATAGTGATATCTCCAGTAGTTGTAGCGGCACTAAATACTTCAGTTTCTGATACTTTAATATCTCCGGTTTTGACATCACCTGAAATATAATTTAGAGTTCCAACTTTTACATCACCTGTAGTTAATTTGAAATCTAATCTGTCAGCTTTGTCTATTTTGATATCTCCTGTTGTGCCCTCGACATTTAGTTTCATATCAGCAAATGATTCTGCTTCAATATCACCTGTAGTAGTTCTTACCTTAATTGTTTTGGCATAATTTTTAGGTACTTTTACAATTACTCTATTTCTTTTACCACCAAAATTAAATGACTTTTTCTTGGCGTTTAATTTGATTTGTAATTGATTATCTTCTTCTTTGATGAAGTAGTTTTCTGAATCTTCTGAATATAATTCTACTTTTATTTTATCTTCTGGATTTTCTTCTATGAAGATATCTCCTATATCAGTTGTAATATATATATCTTCTATGTTTTCAATTTCTTTAGAATCTATTAAGTTCTCTGAGTAACCCATGTTGAAGATACTAAATATATTAAATTTTGTATTTCCATTTAATAATAGTATAAATACACCAGTAACAAAAACTGTTATAAGTGATAATAATATTATTAATGTTATTGCTATACCCTTATTCATTTTCATCCTTCTTTTCTTTACTAGAACTAATAAGCATTATTAGTTTTACGATTGCTTTTACTAATCCTAAGATTAAGAAGATCATCCATGTAATATGCCATGCCATTGTCATAAATGAAACAACTAAATAAATTGTCACACCTAGGATATCGATGATTTCCATTACTTGTTTTTGAATATTGTCTTCTTTTTCGTTCTTTGGTTCTTCTGATTCATTACTATAGTAAATACCATTATAAATTAATAAACCAGTTCCTAATGCAATAAAGCCAAAGAATACTGACACACCTAAGATTGGTTTATTAAGTCCTCCAGCTAATGCAATTACAGAAATTATCGCAAATATATATAACATTACAGCTATTGCTATATTTCTTGCAAAATTACTTTTTACATTCTCCTTTTTAGCTTCTCGTATGTTTTGGTTGCCAGTTAATAATTCATCTGATGTAATTCCAAAATACTCACATAAAGGAATAATTTTATCAAAATCAGGTTGTGATTGATCAGTCTCCCATTTTGATATAGTTTGTCTAGATACATCTAATACATTAGCAAGATCTTCTTGCGAAATATTTCTTTCTTTTCTTAGTTTTAACAATCTTTCTCCAATTGTCATACTAATCACCTCTTTCATGCCATAAATTATAGTTCTTTTTCTGGTTGCGTTCTATATAGTTGACTTGGAAATTTGTCAACTTTGAATAACATTTTATTTATTTTTACTATTATAACACCTATTTTTTAATTATTTTCATTAATTCATAAAAAAAAGACTATTGCTAGTCTTATTTTCTTCTTTCTAATCCATGTACTGCATACATTTCTTTTTTATCTTCTTCCATTATGGCATCTGCAGCATCATATGTATCTTTAAATACTGTTCCTGGTATATGTTCTACTACACCAACATTTAAACCAATTGGTTCGTCTTGCTTCATTCCTAAATCTATAAGTGCTACTTCTTTCGCTGCTACAGAAGCTTTTAGTTTTGTAAGTTCAATATTTTCTCTTGTGATAACAGCAAATTCGTCGCCGCCGATTCTATATACACAGTCACCAGTTTCTTTATATGTTTCTGTTCCATCATCGTTTAATGTTACTTTGTATTTTGGCCAGTATTTATTTAGTATCTTAGCTGTTTCACTTATGTATTTATCTCCTAATGAATGGTTATAAGCGTCATTAACATGTTTTAATCTGAATAAATCGAAGATACCATATACAACACCTTTTTGATTTATATCGAAGCCTTCAATGGTTCTTTCGTATGAATTTCTATTATCTAATCCAGTTAAGACATCTAAACTCATTGCTTGAGTATTTTTCTCATAACTTTCTGCTCTTTTTATAATTATACGGAATGTTTCTTTTACTTTATCCCAGAAATCTGGATCTAATGTGTTAGGTTCTGTATAATTATTAATTGATATTATATATTCTCCGTCGTTAGTGTTGAAATTGATTAGCATCATATTTTTTAATATTTCTGATGCTTTTGATAAATCTAATTTAAATGTTCCTTTTTTCTCTGCTAAAGGAGAAGTTCTATTTACTATACAACTTATTGTTTTGATTGTTTCAGGCATTGGAACATCGCTTTTCTTATAGATGTAATTTCCGTCTTCTTTTTTCTTGTACAAAACTATGTTTCCTGATTGTAAATATTGTCTTAATAGATTTAATGATGTATTTAAACCTTCACTTACATTATCTGTTTTTAGTGATTGTATCATTAATTCATATAGAAGGTAATATTCATCACGTTTTAATAAATCTATTTCTGGTGCTGTAACATTTTCTAATGCCATACTAAACACTCCTTTATTCTATATATATTTTATCATAGATTTAGGTGGTTTATGTTATTACCTTAGTTTTACTTTACATTAAAAAAAGACTTTTTAAAGTCCTTTTTAAACAGTTAGATTATTGAAATCTTTTACACCTTTATTAATTAAGTATATATATAATAATATATCTATTAATAGGAATACTCCTGTAAATGATACTAGCAATAGAATTGCACTAACTTTTTTGATTAGTTTTACTAATACTATTACAAATGTAACAACTAATATCATTCCGATCATTACTGATACAAATGAACTAACACTTTGTTTTACGACTTCTGCACTTGTTTCAGCATCTAATTTAGGATATTTAAGGTTTACTATTAAACCTATTAAATGAGATGCTAATGGCAAGATGATTGAAGCAGCTAATAATAGTAATATTTCTAGAATATTAGTTTTAAATTTAATAAATAATATAATATCACCTATTATCATTGCTGGTGTAGTTAGTAATAAACTAGAATAGATCTTTGACATTAAGATTTCTTTTGTGCTAACTGGTAATGATTTTAGAATGTTTATCTTTCTTCCTTCTAGACTTATTACAGAACTGGTAATTGATGTCATGAAAGAAGTAAGTGCTATTAATGTGAATATTAATAGTGATTTATTATTAGTAACAAATTCCATTGGTAAATTGAAACCAGTTTCTGGATTTGTTAAAAGTGTAATCATTGAATCGTATCTAATACAAATCATTACTGCAAGTAAGATAAATAAAGCTAAGGCAAAGCCAGCATTGATTATGAAAACTGGTGTTTTAAAGAAGATGTTGAATTCTTTTTTGATTAATGATTGTGTTGGAGTCTTTGTTGCTATTTTTACCTTTTCTAATTTAGTTGATTTATTTGTGCTTACATTCTTTAGTCTAGAATTAATCTTGAAATAGAATTTGCTTAATACAAAGATGAATAATCCAAATATAGCTAAATTAATTAATATAAATTTAATTAAATCTACTGCATTAAAATCTGTAACCAGTTTAGAATATACTCCGGCTGGATAATAGATTTTTGTAATAAAATCATTTATGCTTGTTGCGTGTTTGGCAATGTAGTTAAACAGATCTTCTAAATTATAAGATACGAATAGGATTCCTATTAAGAAAAGTGTACTTATAATTATTTGAGCGGCATTTTTGAATCTAAATCTACTTGATATACTAGATATTATTGCTGCTATTATACAAGATATAATGATTGGTATTATAGGTAGTAAGAATAACATTATGATGCTTGTTAAATAATAAGTCCAGGTAATGTTTTCTCCCCATCTTATATAAGCAATCATCGTTGGTAATAAGAAGATTGTATTGAATATTAATTCAAATACATAGAATTTGAATATTCTAATAAATAATACGGTACTTCTTTCAATTGGTAATGATAGTAATAATTGATCATCTTTACAATTAAATATTAATGATCCTGCTTTATAGATACCTTCTATAATTGTTATTATAGAGATTGAAAAAGCAAATAATGCTAGCAGAATGTATTCTATGTTTAGAGGATCGACTTTTTCATACATTGAATTAGCCGTTCCCCAAAGCATAAACATTAAGTATAAACCAATTAAAGTTGGTAATAAAGAACTGTTCTTTTTACCTTCTTTTTTACTTCTTATCTTAAAGACATTCATTCCACTAGTCATGGAAGCTTTAATTAATGAATATAGTTTTTTCATTCTTTATCCTCTAATTCCATGAAGACATTTTCTAGAGATTTATCTCCTTTAATTTGTTTCATACTTCCACTTTTTACTAACTTACC
>JAEEGL012396359.1_pt1 | contig 19705 bp, 15 predicted proteins | sample 9134231 | NCBI WGS metagenome assembly JAEEGL01 (sample SAMN16246548, study PRJNA631951) | gut metagenome | biome: gut microbiome; feature: rumen; material: fiber-attached | host: Bos | place: Iran: Karaj | collected 2018-10 | reverse complement strand
TCTCGTGCTGACATAATGCCAAGCTGTTCCCCATCAGAGCCAATTACACGAACTTCTTTGTCGCGAATCTGCTCATTAATCATTAAATCGCTAATGGTACTACCTCCAAATAAATAAAAAAATAGTGGATACAGAATATCCACCATAAATCATCACAAACAAGGTTTGTGTGAAATATAAGACCCGAGTCACTGTAAATCATACGTGCTAAGGTGAGAGTGGATACTCTACTTTGTTTTCACAACAGTGATAATTTATCACATAAATCAGTCACCGTCAATAAGTTTTATAAAATTAATTTAGGATAAATTTATGTATTACCTCAGCCACTGCTCCATTATTATTATCAGCAATAGTAATATAATCCGCCTGGGCTTTCAATTCTTCTCTTGCGTTAGAAACTGCGCAGCCTACCTGAGCCATTTTAATCATACTAATATCGTTGCGTTCATCTCCACAAGCAACAGTATTAGATTCAGGTATGGCAAGATAATCAGCCAATTTTAATAAGCCGCCACCCTTGCTGGCATCCTTTGAAACATATTCAAGAAAAGCCACATTGGAAAACATGCTATTAAAATAGCGATTAGTCTCCTCTAGGTATTTATCCTCAAAATCATGAAGCATTTTGTGGTCTTTAAAATTAATTCCCATAATTTTAATAAGATTGTGACCAATCAAATCCGTTGGAGAATCAATTATTTCAACCTTTTCTTTTGCAAACATACCATAACCTGATACATTCTCATCATCTCGGAATGCAAAAATTTGTCCAGCTTCAAAGGCAACGCCCGAAACTCCTGATTCAACCATATCTGTTAATAGTTTAATAGCTCCATCATTATCCAAATAGGTACCAAACAAATCCTTTTTGTTAAAAGCATCATAACCACATGAGCCCTGGAATGTAAGAAAATAAACATTCTCACGACTAAAAACAGGATAATTGCCAAGTAACTTTGCCACAACATGAGCTGGTCGCCCTGTATCTATAGCAAGAACATGCCCCTCATCCAACATTTGGTTTAACGCATCAATATTTTCCTGACAGATAGATTTGTCGGTTGTAAAAAGTGTATCATCTAGATCAACTGCAAGAATTTTAGTATTACTCATCAAAAACCTCATTAGCGAGCCTTGGAATAAAAGTCCTTTGTTTAAAATAGTCAATTTCAGGCTCATTATTTTTCTTTGCCTCTTTGCAGAAGGTATCCTGGGCTCCAAGAGGCCTTTTGCCACGCTGAGGTTTTACTTTAACATAATTGCCCAATTCTGTCATCTCATATGCTTTAAGAGTATCCCCCAGTTGAACATCTAGAATATGTTTCACCTTAGACTTGAGAATTTCGTCCTCAACAGGAAACATTATCTCAACTCTTCTATCCAAGTTTCTTGGCATCCAGTCTGCACTTCCCATATAGATATTCTCTGATCCATTATTATAAAAATAGAAAATCCGGGCATGTTCAAGATATGTTCCGACTATAGACGAAACATGAATATTCTCACTTACTCCTGGTATACCAGTTCTAAGACAGCATATTCCTCTTATTATCAAATGAATCTTTACGCCAGCATTGCTAGCCTCATAAAGCTTTTCAATTATTTGCTTGTCGCATAGAGAATTCATCTTGGCAACAATTACGGCTTCCTTACCATCCTTCGCATGACTAATTTCTCTATTAATAAGGCTCACAAAAGTATCTCTCAACCACAGTGGAGCCACTACCAATTTGTTCCATGCTGCTGGCTCAGAATAACCAGAAAGCATATTAAATACGGCTGTTGCATCTTCGCCATATGATTCTTGGCAGGTCAGCATTCCACAATCGGTATATAGCTTTGCTGTGGAATCATTATAATTGCCAGTACCAAGATGAACATAACGACGGATACCATCTTCTTCTCGCCTAACAACAAGAGCAATTTTGCAATGAGTCTTTAAGCCAACCAGACCATAAATAACGTGGCAGCCAGCTTTCTCAAGCTTCTTTGCCCAAATAATATTATTCTGTTCATCAAATCGGGCCTTGAGCTCAACCAAAACCGTAACCTGCTTGCCATTTTCTGCAGCATGAGCAAGACTAGCTATAATTGGAGAATTTCCACTTACTCTATAAAGAGTCTGTTTTATAGCAAGAACCTGTGGGTCAAAGGCTGCCTGGGCAATAAAGTCCACAACAGGATCAAAGGTCTCATAAGGGTGATGAAGCAAAATATCTCCCTTTTTAATTTCATCAAATATCTTTTCTCCAGGACGTAACCTAGGGTTATCTTGAGGCTTGAAGGCCGGTGAACGTAACTCCTTGTGCCCTTCTATACCATACATCTTCATAAGGAAAGTAAGGTCAATTGGCCCTTTAATCTTGTAAATGTCTATTTCATTCACACCAAGATTCTTCTTGAGAATAGATAACAACTTTTTATTAATTGAAGCCTCCACCTCTAGACGGATAACTTCCCCCCACTGACGGGACTTAATTTGCTTTTCAATTTCTAAAAGCAAATCCTCAGCTCCTTCCTCATCGATGGAGAAATCTGCATTTCTCATGATACGATATGGAGAGGCGGCCACAACATTGTAGTTCAAGAACAGCTTGTCCATATTTCTCTCTATTACCTGCTCAAGCAAAATAAAGCAATCATGCTCACCATCAGATGGCAATGAGAGAAATCTTGGTAAAACTGATGGTACTTGAACTGTGGCAAATTCTACAGATTCTGTATCCGAACCAGCAACTAATGAATCCTTTTTCTTTTCTATTAGAGCTGCGATATTTAAAGACTTATTTCTGATCAAAGGGAATGGCCTTGATGCATCAAAAGCCATAGGTGTAAGAACTGGGTAAACCTGGCTCATAAAAAATGAATCCACGTATTTTAACTGTTCCTCACTTAAATCCTCGTACTTTTCATAAATGATAATTCCCTTTTCCTTTAAAATAGGCATAAGGCTTTTGTTGAAGGTATTATATTGAAAATCAACAAGTTCTCGAGTCTTTTCGTTTATTGCAATAAGCTGCTCAGTAGGAGTCATGCCGGCAATATCAGGCTTTGTATATCCTGCATGAACCATGTCCTTTAGTGATGCAACTCTTACCATGAAAAACTCGTCTAAATTTGAGGATGTAATGGATGCAAATTTCAGACGCTCCAAAATAGGAAGCTCTTTATTTGTAGCTTCATTCAATACGCGAAGCTCAAATTTAAGCCAGCTTAATTCTCGATTATCATAATATTTTGAATCAGAAATATTAATTTGTGCCATATTGCCTCCTAAAATGTTTTATTTTCCTTGAGAACCGGTTTAATAGAGAATATTTCCTCGAAATAATCAGCATTCTTTTTAAAAAGACCTTTCTCTAATGCCAGCGAACTATTCGCCTCAATAGTGATAACAAATTCTCTTTCTTTTACCTTCATAGAAACATTTTTTATCTTTTGCTTATGTGAACGATCCAAAGCATTGGCAACTTTTAAAATAGCAAGAAGCTTTAAAATCGTCAGATACTCTTCTCTAGAGAACCTGTCAGACAAATTCTCATAAGGCTCCACAGGCTTTCGATTGAATTCCACGGTTGTCGCAATCAATTCCCGCTCCTTATGGGTCAGGCCCAATATTTCCGAGGACATAATAATTGTATAAGAACAGCTTGATGCCTCTGATAAGCTGATATATTTTCCGCAGTCATGCAAAATTGCGATACATTGCATCAAAACCTTTTCCCTGCGCCCCATACCGTGATACTTCTTCATTGCATCAAATATTTCACCAGAAAGCTTGTAGAGAGCCTTTAGATGAGGTTGGTAACTACCATAACGCTTTGCAATAGACCAAGCAGCAGTAATTATGTCATTATCAAAATCATGCTTTGAAACTAACCATTTTTTCTGATAAGAATGATTCAAAACCATTCCTTCGCAAACAGAAAGTCCCGGAGCAAAAACAATCTCAGGTTCCAATGTCTCAGCAAGAGCCTTATAAAGCATTGCAACCGGTTCAATGATATTCTCATTGTCCAGATAGATGTCATGCTCATTTTCAAAGGCTTTTATGTATTGTTTATTAATTTTATTTAAATAATCAAGGTAATCTTTTGTTTTAATTTTTTTAGAAGAAAAATTAGAAATGCGCTCGGTAATAGTACTAACCTGCACGCCAAATAGAATCATGTATTTAGGAGTAATATCTCGTAAAAACATGGTTTTAAATAATTCTAGTTCTTTATATATCATCTCAAAGGTCTGCTCTAGGGAATTACCTGCAGTGGAGCCAAGCTTTTTGAGATTTTCACTAATTGAAACAGTTCCCAGTGAAAGATGTTGAGTCGTGACTATTTTTCCCTTTAAGAAAAATGTAATTTGTAAAGAAACTCCACCAATATCAACTAGAACCGCAGAATCATTTATAAGCTCATCAAAATCCTCAGTAGAGGCAACAGCTTGATAGCCCAAAAAACGCTGTTCTGAATTGGAAATAACCTCTATTGAGAATCCTGTACGAACCTTTATCTGTTCTAATACCACAAGAGCATTAGAAGCCTGCCCAATATTAGGACCTGCAACAACTGAGTAGGAATCAACTTTATAGCCCTCAATTGTCCGCTTCATATCTCCTAAAATTCGGCAGATTTTATCCACCGTCTCAGGCAGAATTGACCCTTTACTAAGTATGTCTTTGATAATATCAGACTGAATCTTCATTGTATCAATTGTTTTGATACCCTTTTGTTTATTTATCTCAAAGACCTTTAATGTTGTTTCATAAGTACCAATGTAAATACTAGCAAATAATTTCATCAAAACCCCCGTAATTTAATTAATAATTTCCTAATACCCTTACATTTTCACACTCTTCCTGAAGCCCAACCAAGGCATTGGCAACTGCCTCATCCTTTAGATTGCCATCAATATCAATAAAGAACCTATACTGCCAATTAACATTTTTAATTGGTCTAGATTCTATTCTATGCATATTAATTCCATTAAACATAAGATTTGAAAGCACTCTATATAGGCTTCCTGGCCTATGAGAAATTTCAAAGCAAAGACTAATAATATTGGCATCAGATCTATATTTCTTTTCCTTGGAAACAATTATGAATCTAGTCTCATTGTCTTTGTTGTCTTGGATATTTTCTTCAAGAACTTCTAAATCGTAAAGAACACTATTGTATACACTTCCGATAGCCGCCTGTGTCTTGTCACCATCATCACGAATCTTCTGAGCCGAAACAGCTGTATTTCGAAGATTCTTTACATCCCAATCAATATGATTATTGCGAATATATAAATCACACTGTGCTATTGCCTTTGGATGAGAATAAACTGTCTTAATGTCATCAATTGTTGCGCCCTTAACACCAAGTAAGGCATGTCGTACTCGAATAATCTGCTCACCGATAATCGCCACATTATATTCAGAAAGTAAATCAAAATTCTCGTCTATAGAACCCGCCAAGCTGTTTTCGATAGGAAGAACAGCATAATCCGCATCGCCATTTGAAATAGCTTCCATAGCATCTCTCCAAGAATTAACATGATAGCTGGACTTCATGCTATCCTTGAAAAACTCATTCATAGCAAGCTGAGAATATGCTCCTTCAACACCTTGAAAACAAACAACAGCATTAGAATAATCGAAATCTTTTACCTCGTTAAATCCGAAATCTTTGGTTAGACCATTTTCTCTAAGTATAGCGAACTGTTTTTTACGACTAATTGACATTATCTGAGTATATAACTCTTTAACTGCCTGAACATTAAAATCACCATCCACATAAGAAGATAACTTTTCAAGCTTGTCATCCTCTCTAGCCTTGTCATAAACCTGTTTGCCTGTAGAAATCTTGTACTCTGCCACCTGACAAGCTAATTCCATTCTTTTTGTAAATAGATCAAGAATGCCCTTGTCAATTGAATCAATCTCTGCTCTGATGTCCGTTAAGTCTCTCATAATTCTCCTATTCTTCTAGTGAAAGTATCGGTGGATTAAATATTCCCACCTGAGTCCCGCCTATTGCGCAGTGGAAAGTAGTTCCAGAGAAAAAGTCTGCGAAATAAACATATTTACTTGTAACATTTATATGATTGTACTGCCCTTCTGCCAAAAGAGTCTCATTTCCGGATGCAAGGTCTACCATATATAGACCATCCGGATTGCCCTTGATAGATTGGTAATACAAATAATTACCTGCAATATTATAATCAGAGGTGCCATAGGTAGTAATACCAATTTCGTCACCACCTGATAGGCTCTTACAATAAACTCTATTATTTTCGTCAAGATTCATATAAAACAAATTGTCTCCTGAAATAATTGGGAGCCAAAGATTTGCTGAATCTACGAATGTAACATCCTTTGTATCTAGATTGATACTGTGTAAATTGTGGTCATGACTAACGCCTGAATAGTAAAGCTTTTCACCAACGGCACAGCGCGGATCAATTGATTCCTCTGTAACCATTTGTTTATCAGAGCCGTCTATCCCCACCATATGTAAGGAAGTAGCATTTTCTGCTTCGTACTTGAAATATACAACTCTATTTCCAATAAGCGCGCACTCGCTACAAAGGCCATCATCTAGAATCATAACCTTTAGATTACGCCTTGTCATACGACAGAGACTATCCGTATTTACGTTAAGAAATCCCATCTGAGAATTATCCCTGTATTTCTTGCCATTACGGCTGTAATACAAATAGTGCTCATCTGCATTTAAAAAATAAATTGAATCATTTGCCACATACTCAATATCTGATTCATCAGGATTCATCTTGTATAGCCTATCAAAGTCGTTTGGATTTGCAAAATAAACAACTCCGTCAATTTCGCAAAACAGTCCATTACCATAGAGATTACCTATAGTATTACCATTTGTACCAGCATCGTTGAAATAGGTTACTGAATTAATGTATTTATAATAACCTAGTCCACCAATAATACAAATAACAACTACAATAATGATGACTCTTCGAACTACCTTCATTTTCGGCCCTCCCCGGATTAACTATCCCTTGTTGAATAATTAAATGTCAAAAAAATCAGATAACGAAAGCTGGTTTGATTTCGGCAAGTCAGTGACAATGCCAAGTTCAATCATTTTATCAAGTATTGTCTGAGAAACCTTTCCTCTATCCTTTATCTCAGCCTGAGACAAAAACTTTCCTTGGGATGCTGCGATTTGAAGTTGCTCAGCAGCCTTATCACCCATTCCTGGAAGTGAGTTGAATGGAGGAAGTATCTTCCCATCTACTATTTTAAAGTATCTTGAGTCAGATTGGTATAGGTCCATAGGTAAAAATTCAAATCCACGGGCATACATTTCCTGAACAAGACGAAGAGCCGTCAAGCAATCCTTATCAGTCGCTGATGGGTCCTTCATAGCCTTTATATTCTTTATTTCCTGCTCACATCTCGCTTTACCTAAGCAACACTTCTCATAATCAAAACCACCTGCTCTGATTGAGAAGAAGGCAGCATAATAAGCAAGCGGATAATTTATCTTGCAATATGCAACTCTCCAAGCCATCATAACGTAAGCAGCCGCATGAGCCTTTGGGAACATGTATTTAATTTTCTCGCAAGAACCAATATACCAATCAGGTACACCATGCTCCTGCATATGTTGCTTGTATGTAGGCCACTCATCACATTTGCCTTTCGCAACAATACCCTTACGGACACGCTCCATAATAGTAAATGATTCGGCTGGATCAAGTCCCATATGAATCAAATAAACCATAATATCATCACGGGTACAAATAGCTTCTGTGATTGTAGCAACACCATTTAGAATAAGGTCCTGAGCATTGCCTAGCCATACGTCAGTACCATGGGCAAGACCTGCTATACGAACAAGGTCTGTAAAATACTGAGGCTTTGCCTCAACAAGCATCTGCATGGCAAAATCTGTACCAAACTCTGGTATACCAAGGGTACCAAGAGGTGTTCCCATAATATCATCAGGAGTAATACCAAGGGCCTTTGTGTTTTGGAATAAAGACATTACATCCTTGTCATCAAAAGGAATATCCGTAGCAACGATTCCCGTCAAATCCTCTAATCGCTTAATCATTGTTGGGTCCAGGTGACCAAGAATATCAAGCTTCAGAAGGTTTGCATCGATTTTATGGTAATCAAAGTGTGTAGTTACAATATCAGTATCCTTGTTTGCAGGATGCTGAACTGGTGTAAATGAATAAATATCCTCACCATTAGGAAGAACTACTACGCCACCAGGATGCTGTCCTGTTGTGGACTTAACGCCTTCTACTCCCTTTGCAAGACGAGAGTATTCTGAACGGCGCTTTCTAATGTCTCGATTTATAAAATATTTATAAACGTAACTCTCGGCGTTCTTGTCCGCCAAGGTAGAAACAGTTCCAGCCTTGAATGTTTGTCCCTCACCAAAAATAACCTCAGTGTATTTATGAGCCTTTGACTGATATTCATTGGAGAAATTCAAGTCGATATCAGGCTCCTTATCTCCCTTGAATCCAAGGAAAGTCTCGAATGGAATATCAAATCCATCCTTTGTAAGAGGCTTACCGCATTTTGGACATATTTTATCTGGCATATCCACGCCTGAAAGACCCATATTTACTATTTCTTTTACCTCAGGACCATCAAAGTCTACATAAAAACAGTTTTGACATCTATAATGAGGTGGCAATGGATTAACCTCTGTAATACCAGCCATTGTAGCTGCAAATGAAGATCCAACAGATCCACGGGAACCAACCAAGTATCCATCCTCGTTAGATTTCCAAACTAGCTTTTGAGCAATGATGTACATAACGGAATATCCATTACCGATGATGGAATTAAGCTCACGCTCAAGTCGAGCCTCAACAATTTCTGGAAGAACTGGACCATACACCTCATGAGCTCTAGTCTCGCAAATTCGACGTAAATCCTCCTCCGAATTTTCGATAACTGGAGGACATTTATCTGGACGAACCGGATGAATATATTCACACATGTCCGCAATCATATTCGTATTTTCGATAACAACTTCATGAGCCTTTGCCAAACCAAGGTATGCAAACTCTTCAAGCATCTCATCTGTTGAATGCAAGAATAAAGGTGCTTGTTGATCTGCGTCATCAAAGCCCTTATTTGCCATAATAATTCGACGATATACCTCATCCTCCGGATCAAGGAAATGAACGTCACAGGTTGCAACAACAGGCTTTTTAAATTCCTCACCTAAGGCAACGATTTGTTTATTTACTTCCTGTAAGTCCTTAATAGAGCTAAACCTCTCGTACTTTGGCTTATCAGAACGAATCATAAATTCATTGTTGCCAACAGGCTGAATTTCAAGATAATCATAGAAATTTGCTATGCGGGCAATCTCAGATTCATCACGCTCGTCAACAATAGCATCGTATAATTCACCAGCTTCACAGGCACTACCAATAATAAGGCCTTCTCTACACTCTTCCAAAAGTGACTTTGGAACACGAGGATATCTTGCATAATATTTAACGTGAGATTCAGAAACCAATCTATATAGATTTATACGTCCCAAATCATTCTTTGCAAGTACAATACAGTGGTGAGCTCTCATCTTTTTAATCTGCTCTGGACCTGGTTTGCCCTTTTCATTTAACTCTGCAAGGGTAAATATTTTCTCATTAGCAAGCTTTACAATAAACTTCTCGAAAATTTTTGCTGTAACCTCAGCATCGTCAACAGCACGATGATGATGCTCATTAACAAGATTCTCTGCCTTGCAAACTGCATCAAGATTAAACCTTGCCATATTCGGATGCAAATATCTAGCAAGCTCAACAGTATCAATATGTGTATAGTCATATTCCAAGCCCAATTGCTTGCAATTATATTTAATGAAACTAGTATCAAATGTTGCATTATGCGCAACAAGTACGCTGCCTTTGCAGAAGTCCATAAATCTAGGAAGAATCTCCTCGATAGTAGGCGCATTCTCAACCATCTCATCCTTTATAGATGTAAGCTCTGTAATGCGATATGGAATTGGAACCTGAGGATTGACAAATTCCGAAAATCTATCAACCACTTCTCCATTTACAATTTTAACGGCACCAATTTCGATAATCTTACATTTCTTAGGGTTAAAGCCGGTTGTTTCTATATCAAAAACAACATACTCATCCTTAAGGCTCTGTCCCTTCTCATTTGTAACAATTAACTTTGTATCATCAACAAGATAAATTTCACAGCCGTAAATAACCTTGAAATCACCAAGCCCCTTCATGTGGTCAGCATCACAGAACGCCTGAACAACACCATGGTCAGTAATAGCAAGTGCTTTGTGACCCCAATCCTTCGCACGAGAAATAATAGATGTAATTTCAGATACACCATCGAACTCGGACATTTTTGTATGACAATGGAGCTCAACACGTTTTTCTACAGCGTTGTCTGTTCGAACAACTCTGTAGTCCTTTATCTTTTGAATACCATTTATTCTTCCGACCGTAAGCTCCTTTGAATAAATATCATCATCAAGCTTTCCAGATATTTTGTAAAAGCCACCAACTTTGAATACCTTTTCAAGTTCTTTACCCTGGTCAATATCATTAAAGAATAGCTTAATTGAAATTGAATCTGTGAAATCGGTCATTATACCAGTTCCAAAGTATCCACCTTTTTTGGTTTCCCTAAACTCAAGATCAGTAAGCTGTCCTCTAATTACAATAGGTCCAAGAAGCTCTCCTGTAATATCAGACATTGTTGTAGCATTTTCAGTGATTTCGTTTCCGTAAATTACATCTGGATCGTCTGATTTTGTGAGTGGCTTAATAATTTTTATCTCAGGAGCAGCATCATCCGACTTCTTGTCAGAAGAATTGTCTTTTGACTCCTTAGCCTCTTCTGCCTTCTTTTCAGCAAAATTAGTTCTAGCGTTAATAGCTGCGATTTTATTCTCAATCTCTAACTTTGCATTCTCCAAATATTTATTCTTAACAGGCTCTTTGTAATCAAATTCAATTTTTATATTGAGATGGCATCTATTGCAAAGGATTCTGTAGAGCATATCGTGAAGCTCTCCCTCTTTCTCCTTGCCAATAAGAGTATCCTCAATAGTAACCTTTAGATTTCCATTTTCAGGAAAATCTAAATCCGCTTTTTTATATATGTTAAAAAGAAGAGCACTTTTCTCTTCTAGCTCCTCTAAAATACTATCATTATATGAATCTAATAAGTTTGAAGGTGTATACTGACTCGATAAATCAAAGTCCTCAAAGATGCGAATTGTAACACCATTGTTTGGAAAGAATTGCTTTTTTATTGATTTTTCCAAATGCCAAATCCGCCTTTTAGGAATAAGCGTATTAAACGTAACGTAAATACGTAAATCATCTTTAGAGTGACCAGTGGCAACCTTAGTGATTGTTGCATCACTAAGAGCTGTAGTAAGGTCACTCTCGGCATTCATATTAGGGAATACTTCAAAAAATCCCATCTGATCCATAACATATCTCCAACTAAAGTCCGTCGGTTACGTTTACAAGCCTTAGGGTTTCTCCGCTCATCTAAAACGATTCGCTTGAGAAACCTAAGAGCTTGTTACCTACCGACTCATCTAAAATAATAGATATTTAAAAAATAGTTTAAATATCAAAAATGCTATTTTTTCTTCATGCATTTCATCTTGCATTAGCGAGGCCAAGCTTCAAGTTCTTGACGCAATGCATCTAGCAATTGGTCTTCTGGAAGCTTGCGAACAATTTCACCATGCTTTATAAGAAGTCCCTCTCCAATACCGCCTGCAACTCCAAGATCTGCTTCTTTGGCTTCACCAGGTCCATTTACAACACATCCCATAACCGCAACCTTAATATCAAGGTCATCAAATTCTGTTACCATGTCCTCAACCTTGTTTGCAAGCCCAATCAAGTCAATCTGAGTACGTCCGCATGTAGGACATGAAACAACCTCAATGCCTCCTTTACGAAGTCCAAGTGTACGAAGAATTAGCTTGGCAGTTTTAATCTCTTCGATTGGAGCTCCTGTAAGAGAAACACGAATTGTATCACCAATACCTTGAGAAAGGATCATAGCAAGACCACAAGCGCTCTTTATGTTGCCAGCCTTTAGCGTACCAGCTTCTGTAATTCCAACATGAAGTGGATGATCTGTCTTGTCTGCAATAAGTTCATGAGCCTTTACGCACATCATGACATCAGAAGACTTTATACTAATAACTAGATTATCATATCCAAGCTCCTCGATAATACGAACCTTATCAAGGGCAGATTCAACTAATCCTTCGGCAGTAACGCCACCGTATTTTTCTACTAAGTCCTTTTCTAAAGAACCAGAGTTTACACCAACTCTTATTGGAATATTTTTAGATTTAGCAACATCTACAACAGCCTTTATACGATCTTCGCTTCCAATATTTCCAGGATTAATCCTAATCTTGTCAGCCCCATTTTCCATAGCTGCAATTGCAAGACGATAATCAAAATGAATATCAGCGACAAGCGGAATGTGTATTTGCTTTTTTATTTCAGAAAGCGCCTTTGCTGCATCCATATCTGGAACAGCAACACGAATAATGTCACAGCCCGCAGCCTCCAACTCAAGGATCTGATTTACAGTTGCACTGACATCCTGTGTCTTTGTATTGCACATAGACTGAATCAGAATAGGATTATCGCCACCTATTACTTTATTTCCAATTTTTACTTCTCTTGTATTCATACGCACCTCTACATTAATTTAGCTATATCATTGTACATTACAACAATCATTAGAAGCATCAGTAATCCAAAACCTACAAGATTTATTCCGTTTTCAATTTCAGGCTTCATCTTTTTGCCTCTAATAGCTTCAATTATTATTAAAAGAATTCTACCACCGTCAAGTGCAGGAAATGGAAGTAAATTCATCACTCCAAGGTTTGCCGATAAAAGGATTGTTATAGATGCCAGATTCAAGAAAACATACTTAATACCATCAGCAACTGATGTCTCGTAAACATCACCTATTACGCTAACTACTCCAACTGGACCTGAAACTTCTTGAACAGATATTTCTCGAGTAAAGAGCATGCGCAAACTCTGTAAAGTTGTATACACCTGATATTTTATTTCATAAACACCGTATGCAAGCGTACCTAATGGACCGACATTTTCGCGCTGGCCGTTACTTTGAATTCCAAGCATATATCTACCAGACTCTTCGTCATATGTAGGAGTAATTGTAGCAGTCTTTATTTCTCCATCATGAGAATATTTAACATCAATAGTCTCTCCAGCATGAAGGAAATTGTAGATGCTTATCTCGCTATAAAAATGAACATTATATCCATTTAGAGAAATAATTGTATCTCCAGCAGAAATCCCAGCCTCAGCAGCTGGATAGTTTTCAACTACATCGGTAACCACTGGTTTATCTACGCCAGCCATTGCAATAAAAACTACAGAAAGAATATAAGCCAAAATGAAATTAAATAATGGCCCTCCAAATACAATTAAAAATCTCTGAAAGAGAGACTTATTTCCAAATGCTCTGTCGCTATCACTTTCCTCATCTTCGCCTTCCATGACGCAAGAGCCACCAAAAGGAAGGAGCTTTAGACAATACTTTGTCTCACCTTTGCCCCAGGAAATAAGAGTTGGACCAAGGCCTAATGTAAATTCATTAACCTTTACTCCGCATTTTTTAGCGAATAAAAAATGTCCCAACTCATGGAAAATAATAATAAAGCTAAAAATCAAAATTGCAATGATAATACGCATAAAAATTACCACCTGCTCTCTATGAAATCATAAGTCATCTGCTCTGTTTCAAGAACTTGCTCAATTGTTGGATTATCAATGAAATCCACATTAATCATAGCCTCAGAAACAATCTCAGGTATTTCCAAGAATTTAATTTTATTGTTTAGGAATTTGGCAACTGCACGCTCATTTGCAGCATTAAATACAGTTGGAACATTTCCTCCTGTAGCCATAGCATCATAAGCAAGCTGAAGACCATAGAATGTCTCCATATCAGGACGCTCAAAAGTAAGAGTCCCCACCTTAAATAAATCAAGGGGCTCAGCATAAAGAGTCTTTCGATTTGGATAGAACAATGCGTAAAGAATAGGCAGTCTCATATCTGGTGTACCCATTTGACCAATTACAGCACCATCCATAAATTCAACAGCAGAATGGAGAATACTCTGAGGATGAACAACAACCTCAACTTGATTGAGATTTACTCCGAAAAGCCATTTTGCCTCCATAACCTCAAGACCTTTATTTATCATTGTTGCAGAATCAATGGTGATTTTTGCTCCCATTGACCAATTTGGATGCTTTAATGCATCCTCTAACTTTACATTTTCCAAATCATCAAGTGTCTTTCCTCTAAATGGCCCGCCTGATGCTGTAAGGAGAATCTTTGAAATCTGGTTCTGTCTTTCACCATTTAATGATTGGAAAATTGCACTATGCTCACTATCAACAGGTAAAATTGACACTCCTTTTTCTTTTGCAAGAGGCATAATAATGTGGCCTGCCGTAACAAGTGTCTCTTTATTGGCAAGTGCAATAGTCTTGCCCGCATTAATTGCTGCAATTGTTGGTTGAACACCTACCATGCCTACAACAGCTGTAACAACAGTATCTGCCTCCTTGCATGTTGCAACATCAATCAAGCCTTGCATTCCGTAAGAAATAGTAATCTCCATATCAGAAAGACGTAGCTTTAAATCACTAGCCAACTCTTCTGAACCTACAGAAACTAATACTGGCTTGTACTTTCTAATTTGCTTTTCAAATAAATCAAGATTTCTGCCACATGACATAGCAACAACCTTTAATTCATCTGGATTTTGAGAAACAATATCTAATGTCTGAGTTCCTATGGAACCTGTTGAACCTAAAATAGCAATATTCTGTGCCATTGCTTTTATCTCCTAAATTTTAAAAATAAAAATAACTAGCTAAAAAATAAATAATTGGTGCTGTAATAATTACACTATCAAATCTATCGAGGACACCACCATGACCTGGAATCAATTTTCCATAGTCCTTTACTTCAAAATTACGCTTGATGGCAGAAGCAGCCAAATCTCCTACCATAGAGATAAGTGCTCCAACTCCTGAAATACAAACTAATGGTAAAATTTCAAATTCCTCAATAGAAAAGACCTTTGAAATAATAACACAATAAAGCGCTGTTAAAAGCATTGCTCCAATGACACCGCCTACTGCCCCCTCAATGGATTTCTTTGGCGAAAGAATTGGTGACATTTTATGCTTTCCAAACAATACTCCAACACAATAGGCACAAGTATCACATCCCCACGAACAGAGGAAAATTAACCAAACTATAAACTGTCCCATATCAAGCATTCGAGTTTGATATAAAAACGAAAGCATTACACCAACATAAAACAATCCAAAGAATGTAGCCATTATTTGATGACTGTGAAAATTTGGATACCCAAAAACAAAAACAGCCAAAAGTAAAATCAAGAAAGCAAGCATAATTACCATCTTGTCTTGGCAAAAGTTAAAGCGCAAATCAAGATAATAGATTACACAAGAAGCATATCCAAGAAATCCTGGCAACTTGTTATGAATCTTGAATATTCTATAGAGCTCAAACATACCAATCAACGATAATACAAGCATTACCCCAAGTAACAAATCGCCCCCAGTACAGATAAATAATAAAGCAAGTGCAACTAGCACTATTCCACTTATTAATCTAGTAATAAACATAGAATTTCCTTTCTAAATACCGCCAAAACGACGATTTCTCTTATCATATTCCTCAATAGCTTTTTTCAGCTCATCAGGTGTAAAATCAGGCCAAGCAACTGGTGTAAAATAAAACTCAGCATAAGCAAGCTGCCAAAGAAGATAGTTTGACAGTCTCTGCTCGCCAGAAGTTCTAATCATAAAATCAGGATCTGGTATATCCTTTGTATCTAAATAAGACGAAAACTTTGCTTCATCAATATCATCTATTTCAAGTGAACCATTTTTTACATCTGCTGCCACTTTTTTGATAGCTCTAGTCATTTCATCCCTGCTACCATAATTTATAGCAATAGTAAGTGTCAACCCTGTGAACTGAGAAGAATATTCAGTAAGTTCATCTATATTAGCTCTTAATTTTTCATCTAGTTTCGATAAATCTCCAATGAATCTAACTCTAAGATTATCCTTCTTGGCGGTCTTCATACATGTCTTAATGTATTCACCTAGAAGCTTCATTAACGCCTTTACCTCATCCGCTGGTCTAGACCAGTTTTCTGTAGAGAAAGCGTACATTGTGACATACTTTACCCCCATATCATGAGCCGCACGACAAATCGTCTCTACATTTTTGGCTCCAACAGTATGACCATAGGTACGTGGCATGCCCTTAGCTTTTGCCCATCTACCATTTCCATCAAGAATAATTGCAATATGCTGTGGTACGTTCATAGCACCTCCTAATAATAATGAAACAGGGCACTTTCGTGCCCCGTAGTATAGTTTAATATATTTTCTAAACTGTCATAATTTCTTTTGTCTTTGCCTCTACAGCCTTATCGACCTCAGCGATGAACTTGTCAGTCATCTTTTGGCACTTATCTTCGAGATCCTTGATTTCATCCTCAGAAACGCCCTCGTCCTTAGAGTGCTTCTTTAATGCATCAATAGCATCTCTTCTGATATTTCTAATTGCTACCTTTGCTTCTTCGCCATGCTTCTTAACATCCTTAGCGATTTCCTTACGACGCTCTTCTGTAAGTTCAGGAAATACTAAGCGAATAAGCTTGCCATCATTTGTAGGATTAATACCAATATCAGACATATTAATAGCCTTTTCGATTTCCTTAACTAAAGAAGGCTCCCATGGCTGAATCTGAATAAGACGTGGCTCTGGAACAGAAATATTTGCCACCTGCTGAAGTGGAGTTGGTGCTCCATAATAATCAACAGTAATCTTGTCTAAGATGTGTGGATTAGCTCTGCCTGCACGAATTGTTGTAAATTCACTCTCGAGATTGTTATAACTCTTAGTCATTTTCTCTTCGTAAACTGAAAGTATATTATCCATTAATCCTCCTTATACAGTAACAACTGTACCATTAAATTTTCCTGAAATTGCTTTTACAATCGAGTTCTCTTCATTAAGAGAGAATACATACATTGGCATCTTTTGCTCCATAGCAATAATGGTAGCTGTAAGATCAACTACTTGAAGCTTCTTGTCAAGAACCTCCTGAATGCTAACCTCATCATAACGCTTTGCATCAGGATTCTTTGCTGGATCGCTATCATAAACACCGTCGATTGACTTTGCAAGTAAAATAACATCTGCCTCAATTTCTACTGCTCTGAGCACAGTAGCTGTATCAGTTGAGAAGTATGGATGACCTGTGCCACCTGCAAAGAAAACTACCATGTTTTTGTCAAAGTATTTATTTGCTCTATCCTTTGAATAAAGCTTTGAACAATTGCCGCACTCAAATGGTGTAAGCACTGCTGTCATCATACCTGCTGCTCTGAAGATTTCAGAAACATAAATGCAGTTCATAACAGTAGCGAGCATTCCAATCTGATCTGCCTTTGTTCTGTCAATGTTTTCTGAAGAACGACCTCTCCAGAAGTTTCCACCACCAATAACTACTCCAACCTGTACGCCATCATCAACAAGTTGCTTTACCTGACGAGCAACCATCATACATGTTGCCTCATCAAAACCAAACCCCTTGTCACCAGAAAGCGCTTCTCCACTAAGCTTAAGTAATACGCTTTTCATTTTTAAATCCTTCTATTTTTATTTTCTCTGATAAGAATTAAATTGCGAAAACGCTATTAACGTCAACATCAGAGTAGCTCTGAGAACAGAAGCCTTCGATAACAGCACCATTGTTAATCTGTACTGAACGAGACTTGATGTTACCCATAACAACAGCTGAAGTATCAACTACAACAGGTCCATTAACATCGATATCGCCCTTTACAGCACCTGCGATAACTGCAGAAGTAGCTGTAATGTTACCAATGATTACAGAACCAACACCAACCTTTGCTGTTCCAGTTGTAACTACTTCACCTTCAATCTTTGCTGCATCTGCAAAGAATTCTGATGAAGATGAGTTTCCATTAACCTTACCTGTAACAACAAGCTTTCCGTTGCATGAAACATCACCGATAATTTCGCCCTGAACCTCGATAGAACCGATTGACTCGATATTACCAGTAACCTTCATTCCTCCTGTAATAATTGCATTCTCGTCTGATACTGCTGCTCTATTGTCAGCAACATTTCCCATAACATCCATTGCCTTTGGTGCCTCCACTTTTGTTTCAATTTTTGTTTCTGAAAAGAAAGACTTCTTTTCTTCCTTTGGCTCCACTACTGAAGCTGTCTCTGCTGGCTGGGCAGCAGGACTCTCAACCTTTTTAGTAACTTGCTCAAGAAGACCATCAAGTTTGTTAAGCTCTGACTCTACATCGATATCGCCATCAAGAGTATTTACCATAACTTCTTCAGAAGCAGTATCTTCCCCACCAGGTACTAGCTCATTTACTGCGTCGTTAAAATCCTCTTTAAAATCCTTAAAAAAGCCCATTACAATTCCTCCATAACATATTTATTATTGAACAACGTTTACATGTTGTATAACAGTTGTTTCGTCCGTAATTGGTAGAATCATCGCACCGCTTTCTTGTAATGATTCTATTAATTTAGGTAAGCACTCCACAGTGGCATCCTTATTAGATGCATCATGTAAAAGTACTACAGACGTCTTGTATTTTACCACATCCGTCATAACTTTATCAACAAGTTCATCCGCTGTAAAAGCCTGTGACATGGCATCTCCAGAGGCCACGTTCCAGTCATAATAAACAACTCCCTGATTGTTGAGATAATTAATAAAAGTAGACATGCCAATAGTCGAAACCTTATTACTACTTCCCCCTGGGAATCTGTAATATTTTGTATCTACACCAGTGGTATCCAATATCAAATCATGAATCTGATTATAATCATCAATGAATCCCTGCTCTGAACCATAAATTTGAGAATAATTATGGCTATATGAATGCATTCCTATTGTGTGACCATCATCAACTATACGCTTGTAAGCATCACCGTAAAGCTCAGTATCCTTGCCGCAAACAAAGAATGTAGCCTTTACGTTGTAATCATCAAGAATATCTAAAATCTGCTCTGTATTTTCACTTGGGCCATCATCAAATGTTAAATAAACCTTGGGAATATCACCAACCTCGGCGAGGTTGTCAGAATTATCTACAACATAGACACTATCAAGATAACTATCGTCAACCATCTCCTCTACGTCTGCAACATCCTCACCCCCATTAAGCTTTGCAGATAAGACATTTACTTGTCTCTGAAGAGATATGACCTCAATACATAAAAGCGTCATAACACATAGAGTTATGAGCATAAAAGCAACAATAGTAGTAACAATAAACTTCTTCATTCTAGCAACGCGTTTACGCTTTGCGCGTTGTCTCTCGAGCCCTATATTTGTACTTTCCAAAACATTCTCCCCCTCTTTAAAAAGTCCTTTTTTATTGTAACACAAGGTAATTACAATATAAAGGGCAAAAAAATAAAGGGTCTACAAAATGTAGACCCTTTTAGAGAATACTAATTAAGCTGTGCTGCTACTTCAGCTGCAAAGTCTTCGTTCTTCTTCTCAAGACCTTCACCAGTCTCAAAACGAACGAATCTCTT
>JAEEGL015892638.1_pt1 | contig 19706 bp, 17 predicted proteins | sample 9134231 | NCBI WGS metagenome assembly JAEEGL01 (sample SAMN16246548, study PRJNA631951) | gut metagenome | biome: gut microbiome; feature: rumen; material: fiber-attached | host: Bos | place: Iran: Karaj | collected 2018-10 | reverse complement strand
GTCTCGCCGTTTTGACCCTTCTTTATTTCATCCTCTTCGGACAGGGACACGCCGCTTGAGCGGCATTGGAGGCGATATCATGAAAAACTGGCCCGAAAACGCGGACGCGCTGCGGGAGGTCGAAAACAAAAGCAAGAACGGTCTTATGAGATATATACTCATAAGGGTGTTCTGGGCCGTGGTCACCCTTTTGGGCGTTTGTCTCATCATATTCTTCGTCGTCGACCGCACGCCGGGCGACGACGCTGCCCTTATAGAAAAACCGGTGATCTACCTTTATCCCGAGCGCGAGACCGAGGTGCGCGTCGAGCTTGCGATAGACGGCAAGATGACCGCGTCCGAGCCCGAATACGGCGGCGGCTGGAGCGTCACCGCCTGCCCGGACGGGACGATAAAGACGCGCGACGGCGGCCTTTATCCATGGCTTTTCTGGGAGGCCGAGGTCGAGGCGGACTTCGATATTTCGAGCGGTTTTTGCGTAAGGGGCGAGGACTGCGGCGCCTTCCTTGCGAGCGTGCTTTCCGAGATCGGCCTCACGGACGCCGAGGCGGAGGAGTTCATAGGATACTGGGAACCCGGGATGAGAAGCTCGCCGTGGGTCCTGATCTCGTTTCAGAAGGAGCGGTACGAACGCCTCGCGCAGCTCAGGGTGAGCCCCGAGCCGCAGAGCGTCCTTCGCGTTTTCATGGCGTGGAAAAAGCTCGAAAGACCTCTCGAGCTCGCGCCCCAGACCTTCGAGCCCTTCGTCCGACGCGGCTTTACGGTAGTCGAATGGGGCGGCTGTGAGATAAAATGACGAAAGCCCTTGCGCCGGAACGCGGCGCAGGGGCTTTTTATTATCGCGCATAGGGTCTATAATCAAGGAAAAGGGGGCGTGGATCATGAAAGCGTCTTTACAGAGCATACTCGATAAAAACCGGATAATGGTCATAGACGGCTCGATGTCCGCAGCTCTCGAAGAGCTGGGGGCCGACCTCAAAAGCAGCCTGTGGACGGCCCGCGTGCTCGCACAGGCGCCCGAGCTCATCGCGCGGGTGCATAAGGACTATTTCAAAGCCGGGGCCGACTGCGGCATATCGTGCAGCTATCAGGCGAGCATCCCCGGATTCGTAAAATACGGTCATACCGAAAACGAGGCTGAAAAGCTTATCGCAAGCTCGGTCGAAATACTGAAAAAAGCCCGGGACGAGTGGTGGCGTGAGGAAGGCGAGGCCGCGGGCCGGGCGTATCCTCTGTGCCTTGCGAGCGTCGGGCCGTACGGCGCCTTTCTTGCGGACGGCTCCGAATACACCGGGCGGTACGATCTGAGCCCGCGCGGGCTTTATGATTTTCATGAGCAGCGCATGGGCATACTTAAAGACGCCGGAGCGGACGTGCTTTTGATCGAGACCCAGCCCTCGCTCAGAGAGGCGCTCATCGAGGCGGAGATCGCGGAAGGCCTGGGGGCGGACTACTGGATAAGCTTTTCCTGCGCCGACGGCAGCTCGACCTGTGCGGGAGACCTCGTTTCGGAGTGCGCCAAAGCCCTTTCAAAGGGCCATCCCGGGCTGATAATGACAGGCGTCAACTGCACGGGGCCGGAATTCGTCGAAAAGCTCATAAAAAACATGAGGCGCGGGACCGATCTTCCCATCGGCGTTTACCCCAACGACGGAAAGCGCTACGATCCCGTCGAAAAGCGCTGGTCCCGCGGCGGGGAGGTCGACTTCGGCGCATACGCCCTTCGGTATATGAAGGCGGGGGCTTCTGCGGTGGGCGGATGCTGCACGACGGGCGCGGAGCATATAAAAGCGGTCGCCGCCGCGCGGGAAAGGTTTTTGCGCATGGGAAGGCCTGCGGAGATATCCCTGTAAAAAGCATAAAAAACGGTGGCAGGAGTTCCTGCCGCCGTTTTGACGTCCGTTCAGATCGCGCGGGTATAATGCCTGAGCCACTGCCTTTCGTCCTCGGTGAGCTCGGGGGCGAGGGTTTCGTAGACCAGCCTGTGATAATCGTTCAGGTGGGCGCGGTCGGTCTCATTGAGGTATTTGACGTCCACCGCGTCCAGATCTATCGGCGCGTAGGTGACCGGCTCGAACTTCAAAAACCTTCCGTATTCGTTCTCGCTGTCGTATACGCACAAAAGCTCGTTTTCGGTCCTGATGCCGTGGCTGCCCTCGATATATATGCCGGGCTCGTCGGTGGTCACCATGCCGGGCGCCAGCTTTGCCGTGCCCGTCTGCTTCCACATTATGCGCTGGGGCCCTTCGTGCACGTTGAGCAAAAATCCCACGCCGTGGCCGGTGCCGTGCTTGAAGTCCAGCCTGTGCTCCCAGACCGGTCTGCGGGCGATGATGTCGATGAACGCGCCGTCCGCGCCCTCGGGGAACACTGCGTACTCGAGGTCGAGGTGGCTCTTGAGCACCAGGGCGAAGTGGAATTTTTCTTCCTCGGTCATCTCGCCCACCGCAAAGGTGCGGGTGATGTCGGTCGTGCCCTCGTAATAATGTCCGCCCGAATCCACGAGCAGCATGCCGCGCGGCTCGATGGGGACGTTGCTCTGCTCGGTCGCGCCGTAGTGGATGATCGCGCCGTGGGGGCCGTAGCCGCATATCGTGCCGAAGCTCAGACCGAGGATGCCCTCGTTCTGCATGCGAAACTCCTCGAGCTTGTCGGCGGCGCTGATCTCGGTCATGGGGATCTTGCCGACGTTTTCCTTGAGCCAGCGCATGAAGCGCACCACGGCGACGCCGTCCTTGACGTGGCAGCGCTTGATGTTTTCTATCTCGCGTTTGTTCTTTACCGCCTTCATGAGCTCGGTCGGGTTGGGGGCGGTGATTATTTTCGCCCGGGCGGCTTCAAGGCGGGAGTATATGGCGTAATTGACCTTGCTCTCGCAGATCAAGACCTTTTTGCCCGCGCACGCGGACGCGTAATCGTAAATGCCGTCGTAGGGCTCAACGCTCACGCCCAGTTCGGAAAGATAGGCCCTTACCTCGTCCGGCATCTTCCTTTCGTCGATGAAAAGGGTAGCGCCGTTTTCTTCCACCACGGCGAAGGACAAAAGCAGAGGGCTGGTGCCGACGTCGTTTCCTCTCAGGTTGAAAAGCCACTCGATGTCGTCGAGAGAGGTTATGATGTGGGACTCGGCGCCCAGCACGTCCATCTCGGCCCGCAGCGAGGACAGCTTGTCCGCGGCGCAGCGGCCGGCGTATTTGACGTCGAGGATCCACGCCTTGCTCAGGGCCATGGGCGGTCTGTCTTCCCAGATCATGCCGGGAAGATCGTACCTGAGCTCGAGCCCGACGTTTTTGGAGCGCAGCTTTTCGTTGAGCTCCTTGCCCTGGGCCACCGATATAAGGCGCCCGTCGGTGAACAGCGTTCCGCCCTCGGGCAGTCTGTCGTACAAAAACTCGGTCAAAGTGGGGACGCCCTTTTCGCCCATTTTGTAAAGCGTCACGCCGGAGCCCCTGAGCTGATCCTCCGCCTGGAGGAAATAACGCCCGTCCGTCCACAGGCCGGCCTCGTTCTGAAGGACGACCAGGGTCCCGGCCGATCCCGTAAAGCCCGAAAGATACCGCCTTGCCGCAAAATGCGGCCCTGCGTATTCGGAAAGATGATCGTCGCCGCTGGTGACGAGGCAGCCGTCGGCGCCGAGGCGGCGCATTTGTTCGCGGAGCGCCGCGATCCGTTCGTTTACCGTGCTCATAAGCTCCTCCGTTTTATGATCCGATCCGGCGGCACGGGGCCGCCGGATCTCTTTTTTACTTTTCGGGATAGGTCTCCAAAAACGCGTGGAAGTGGCGCATGGGCAGATCCTTGCCGTGGGTGATGCGCACGTTGGGGATGCTTTCACGGTCCTCGTAAAGCTCCTTGACCGCCTCGATGACGTAGTCCATATGCTCGCGGCTGAACATGCTGCGGTTGACCGCAAAGCGCACCACGTTGCATATCTCGTCCTGCTGCTCGGGGGTCTTGAGGTCGTATTCCATCGAATAATCGCCCAGCTCCGCCGTGCGTATGCCGTAGCGGCGGATGAGCTCGATCGAAAAGCCCTGGCCGGCGAATTTTTCATGATCGCGTTTTCCGTCGAAGAACTCGGTCATGTTGATATATACGCCGTGGCCGCCGGCGGGCAGGATGACGCCCTTGACTCCGGCCTTGTAGAAGCCCTGGGCCAGGTATTCGCACTGCTTTACGCGGGCGTCCTGATAGTTGAAGTCGCACTCCTCGTAAAGACCGGCCGCCAGCGCCATGATGTCGCGGCCCGACATGCCGCCGTAGGAGTCGTTGCCGTAGCAGGAGATCTGCTTGACCTTGAGCATGACGCCCACGTCGTTTTTGACCGAGCCGTCGGGATTGAAGTCGGAGAACTTCCTCCAGAAGCGGCCCTTGTCGCGGAAGGCCAGCATGCCGCCCATGTTGGAGTGGCCGTTCTTCTTGGCCGACATGGTGAAGCCGTCGCAGTAGGAGAACATCTCGGTGGTGATCTCGGCTATGGATTTGTCGCGGTATCCGTCCTCGTTCATCTTGATGAAGTAGGCGTTTTCGGCCCAGCGGGCGGCGTCGAACATGAAGGGTATGTCGTACTTTGCGGCTATGGCCGCGGTCTCGCGGATGGAGCGCATGGAGACCGCCTGGCCGCATACGGTGTTGTTGGTAATGGTGGTGTAGATCAGCGGCACGTTTTCGGGGCCGACCGTGTCGATCAGCTTCTGCAGCTTGTTTACGTCCATGTCGCCCTTGAACGGGTTCTTTTCGTATTTCCCGCCTTCGGGCACTTCATACAAAAGCTCCTTGTTGTAAAGGTTGCGGGGTATGGAGCCCATTTGCTTGATGTTGCCCTCGGTGGTGTCGAAATGGCCGTTTGAGGGGATGGTGAACACCCTGCCGGGATATCTTTCCGAGGTGATCTTTCTCACCATCTCGAAAAGCACCGATTCCGCGGCGCGGCCCTGCTGGATGAGGAAGGTGTTGGGGCGCTCCATTTGCTTTGCGCCGCCGTTGAAAAAGCCTCCCTCGTATTCGCACAGATACAGCTCGTCCATCATCTTTTCGATGTCGCGGCAGTCCGTGCGGATCAGGTCGATGGATTTCTTCCAGTTCTTTTCGCCGCCGCGTTCAAAGATGTCGCGGAAGGCCTCCAGCAGGACGTAGTAGCCCTTGTTCCTGCCGTAGGACTCGTCGCCTAAGAACAGTGCGGCCCATTGGTTGTCGGTCATCGCCGTGGTGCCCGAATCCGAAAGCATGTCGATGGTCAGCATGCCTGCGGGGAAAGCGAACTCGTTGTAGTGGGTCGCCTTCAGCGCGCGTTCGCGCTGCTCCACTGTGACCTCGGGGATGTTCCTCGTCACGTAGGTGAGACTGCGGGGAGTTTGAGCGTTGAGTGGATACTTCATTTTGTTACCTCCGTTTTTTATAGGAGGTACCCCGGTCATCGAAAGCCTGCGGCTTTTACGACTGGCGGACAGTACCAAATATCGCTTGCGCGATAGATTCTCATCACTGCTTTTATACTATCATCTATCCGCCTTCAAAACAACCGTTTTGAAATAAAAAAGCTCTCCGGCCGGGTTTGATTTGACAAGTTTATATAATTATATAATATTATATATATAACAAATCGGCGAAGAGGGTGATTGTGTCTTATGGAGCAAAAGCGTGAGGACTGTTACGAGGATCTCAGAGACACCTTTCTGTATATGAGTTCGATCTACCGCCGGATCTTTTTCTGCAACATCGGCTATATAACGCTTGTTTTACTGGCCAGAAGAGGCCCTTCATTTATAAAGATCGCGCTCCTCGCTGTGGGAGTGCTCGGGCTCATATATATTATAAGTCAGATTTTGGATATCAGGGACGCGAAAAAGCAGTGGGTATGCCCCCGGTGCGGAAAGCCGCTGGTTTTTCCGATGAACAAACTGAGGATGACGCTTCCGTATACCGCGTACTGCCGCAGCTGTCAAAACGAGATAGAACTGAAATAAAAAAGCTCTCCGGCCCGGCCGGAGAGCTTTTATCATCTTTTGTCCGCCATGTAAAACAGCGCTATCGTCCCCACGCCTGAGTGGGCGCCGATGACCGGCCCCACGTAGCCGATATCGACGGACTTCGCGCCCGCCTGCATCACCAGGCCCTTGAGGTATTCGGCATCCTGTATGCAGTCGCCGTGGGACAGAAACATCCGCTGGCCCTTTATGCCGTCGGCTGCGGCGATCTGCGCGATGCGGTCGAGGGAGGCCTTCCTGCCGCGCACCCTTTCCATGGGGATGAGCTTTCCGCGCTCGTCGACGTGCAGAACGGGCTTAATATTGAGCGCGGTGCCGAATATGGCGCTGACGGCTGACACCCTGCCGCCCCGTCTGAGCTGTTTGAGGTCGGCCACGGTGAACCAGTGTATGGTCTTTTCGCGGTTTTTAAGCGCAAACTCGGCGCACTCCTCGAGACTCGCTCCCTGAAGACGCTTTTCGGCGGTGAAGGCGACCAGAAGGCCCTGCCCGAGGGACGCGCACAGCGTGTCTATGACGACGATCTTCCTTTCGGGCCGTGTCTCGCGCAGCAGGCGCGCCGCGGCTTCGGCGTTCTGGAAGCTGGCGCTGAGGGCGGAAGAAAAGCTCAAAACGAGGATGTCCTCCCCGTTTTCGAGGACGGGGCTCATAAGGTCGACGTAGTCCTGGACGTTGGGGGCCGAGGTGGAGACCGGCTCACCGCGGCGCAGCGCGGCGTAAAAATCTTCGACCGGCAGCTCTCCGTTTTTATAGGTGAGCTTGTTCACGGTGACGTACAGGGGGACTACGGTGACGTCAAATCCCTTCGCCTGCTCTTCGGACAGGTCGCAGGAAGAATCGGTAAAAATCCTGAAGCTCATGGAAGAATCCTCCGGGTAAAAAAATAAACTGCGGTCATTATAACACATCGGGATAAAAAAAGAAACCCTCTGCCTTTCGGCAGAGGGGGCTTGCCTCGTTACCTGAGCCAAAAACCGGGAAAGGACTTTAGTTCAAGCTGCAAAGCTGCGCCGGCGGTTCTTAGAACTGGCCTTCTTCCTTCATCTGAGCGAAGCACTCGCTGCAGTACACGGGGCGGTCAGTCTTGGGCTCGAAGGGAACCTTTGCTTCCTTGCCGCATCTGGCGCATACAGCGGTGAAATACTGGCGAGGTCCGCGGGCCGCGTTCTTGCGGGCGTCACGGCATTCCTTGCAGCGCTGGGGCTCGTTCTGGAAGCCGCGCTCTGCGTAGAATTCCTGCTCACCGGCGGTAAAGGTGAACTCTTTGCCGCACTCTTTGCATACGAGAATTTTGTCCTGATACATGATATGCTACCTCTCTCCCTTTGCCGGGAATAAAAATGAAAATATATTGCGAACAGGTCAGCCCTGTTTACGCCTTGAGTTGAGATATCTGCCCAGCTTGCCCCTTATGCGCGCCACCGCGTTGCCCACGGATTTTTCGCTCCGGTCGAGCTTCAGGGCGATCTCCCTTATAGTGTATCCGTCCATATACAGATCGAGAACGTCCCCCTCGAGCTGAGACAGCGAGCTTTTGAGACTTGCATGTATCTCCTTGGCGCTTTCCGCATCCACGATGGCGTTGAGCGGATCCGCGCTGCCGTCCGGGCCCTCCGACAGGTTTTCCGAAAGCTCCGACGTTTCTTCCGGGGCACGCCGCCTGACGGCGTCTATCAGCCGCCTTTTTATGCACAGGGCGGCATAGGCCTCGAAATTGTCGTTCTTGCCTTCGTCGTAGGACCGCATGGCCTTCAAAAGAGCTATCATGCCCTCCTGGTAAAGATCCTCGCGTTCCGAGCCGGGAAGGGAAAAACGCCTGACGCATCTGGTGACGAGACGGGAATATTCACGGGCTATATCTTCTTCATTATCCGAGTAAGCTATATGCCCGCACCTTCTTTCACACAATACGGATTATATACTGTCTTAATAATTAATGTCAATAACAAAAACGAATAAACACAGCCTTTTTTATGCTTTTTCGGCCGTTTTCGGTTATTCATCCGATTTATAAATGCCGTTTTCGCCTTTTATCTGTTCTTCCAGCCAGTCGAGAGCGTCCCGCAGGGTGCCCAGAGCGTCGCAGATGCCCAGCCTCACGGCCTCTTTTCCGCCGAGCAGCGAGCCCACGTCGTTCAGCAGCTCGTCGCCCTCCAGCATCAGCGAGCGCAGGACGTTTTCTTCTATCCTCGAGTTCTGCACGATGAAATCTATTATGCGCTGCTGTATCCTCTGGAAATACGCGAAGGTCTGCGGCACGCCCAGCACCGTGCCCGACGTCCTGACCGGGTGCAGTATCATGGACGCGGTCGGGGCGATCAGGCATCTTTTGGCGGCGACCGCCAGCGGCACCCCTATGGAATGCCCGCCCCCCAGCACCAGCGAGACTGTCGGCTTGCTCATGCCCGCGATCACCTCGGCGATGGCGAGCCCCGCTTCCACGTCGCCCCCCATGGTGTTGAGCAGTATCAAAAGCCCCTTGGCCGCCGGGTCCTCCTCGATGGCCGCGAGCTGCGGCAGGATGAGCTCGTACTTCGTGGTCTTGTTCTGCGAGGGAAGTATCACGTGCCCCTCTATCTGGCCCACTATCGTTATGCAGTGTATGCCCCGGCCGGGGCTGGAAAGACTGGCCTCGCCGTTGGACTTGTATTCTTCCTCCATCGGATCCCTCCTTTTCAAAACGTAGTGTTTCCGAAAAAGAGGGCATAATACAAAAAGCACCCGCCTTGCGGCGGGTGCTTTCGTTTAAGTTATCAGTCGAAGGAGGGGGATACTCTCACGTCGTCGTAAAGCATCCTCACGCAGATGGAGGCGATCTCCGCTCTGGTGATGTTGGAGGCCGGACGGAAGGTGCCGCCCTGGGTGTTGGTGGTCTTGGCGTCGCCCACCAGGATGCCCGCGCGGTACAGCTCGTAGATGGCGGTGTAGGTCTTTGAGGGTATGGTGGAGTCCGCCGCCTTCACGTCGGGTATCGCGTCGTTTTTGACTGTGTTGATCTTCTCATAGTCCATGGTGCTCAGCACCTTGTAGAAGATGTCGGCCACCTGCGCGCGGGTGACGCTGGCGTTGTAGTCGGTGAACTGGCCGGAGGTGATGATGCCCTTGACCAGCGCGAAGTCCACGAAGGACTGGTACCAGAAGCCGGTCTCGCTCTTTTTGAGGGTTATCTTGCCGTCGTGATAAAGCTGGTAGATGTCGTCTGCAAGCTTGATCGCCTCGGCAACGGTCAGATTGCCGTTGGGATCGAAGGTGGTCGAGGTGCGGCCGTGGATTATGTCGAGGTGATACGCGAGATACAGGTTCCTGTGATACCAGGCGTTGTCGGGCACGTCGGTAAAGGGTATATCGTCGGTCCAGGTGCGGTTCTCGGAGTCGGTCACCAGCAGGTAGCTGCCCGGTCCGGTCAGAGGCACCTTGGCGTAGCCCGCGCGGTTGATCCTGACGGCGTCGTTGAGCAGCAGGTAGCCCGAGCCCGTGGTGTAATAGGTGTAGACGTTGACGTACTTGCCGGCGCTCGCGGGCCCGTAGTAGACGTCGAGGGTCTGGCTGTGGCCCCAGGCGGTAGAGCTGTTGTATTCAAGCTCGATGTAGGGGTAGCTGCCGCCGGCGGAGTTTTTGGTGACGCTCTGGCGCTTGTCGGCCGGGATCTTGCCCGAGTTCACCTTGTAGCCGATCTCGGTGTCGCGGGCGGTAACCACGTCCTTGCCGTTGATGACGGTGACGCCGGCACCGCCGCCGGTGGTGAGTCTGAGAGTGACGTCTCTGCCCTTAAGGGCGGTCATGACCTTTTTGGGGATCAGGGTGGAGGAGGTTACGTTCGCGGAAACGGACGCGCCTTCCTTCGCGGCGTTGATCTTCGCGATCAGGCCGTCCCAGTCGTAGCCCGAATCTGTGCCGATCTCGAACTCGACCTTATAGGTCACGGTGGCCGTGCCGTCGAAGGAGGTGACGACGATCTGGCCCGAGCCCTTGCCGTCGGACAGGGTGACTATGCGTTCGCTCACCGGGTTCATGGTGGCGTTGGAGCTGGTCGTAGTGCCGAGCAGCACGATCGAGGCGTTTTTGGCGGTGGTCGACGGCAGGCTGACCTTGTAGCTGAGGGTGGTGGGCGAGAAGTCGGCGATCGCGACCGACTCGTCGGTGCCTATCCTGTAGGAGATGCCGCTCAGCGTGGCGACGGCCGACGCCGAATAGGGATTGACGCCCAGCTCGACGGGATCGGACTCCGCGACGCCGCCGGCCGCAAAGGTGGCGTAAAGCACGACGGCTTTTTTGACGTTGGAAGTGAAGGTGATGGTCAGGGTGGTGCCGGACACCGCCGCGGTCGCGCCGGAGTAGACCTCGGTGCAGGCGGAGGAGGTGTAGAGCTTGACGGTCACCGCACCGTCATACGCCTTGTCCATGGTGAAAACGGCGGTCTTTGAGGTGGAGGAGCTCATGGTGTAAAGTCTGCCGTCGGAGAAGGTCGGAGCCGCCGTCTTGCCGACGGTTATGGTCGCTTCGACGTAGCTGCCGTTCGCGACGTCGGCCTTCTTGGTGTATATCTTGAGGACGTGATCGCCCGATTTGAGGGTCTTGAGGTAGCTTGCGGTGAGAGTGAGCTTGAGGCCGGAGACGGTCATGTTGGACGAGCCGGACACGCTGGCGCCGTCCACGGTCACCGCGGCGATGCCGTCGCAGTCATAAGCGCCCGTTCCCTTGGTCACCGTGAACGTGACGGACGAGGTGTTGTTCGCGGGCACGGTATAGCTTGCGGGGGAGACGGTCGCGGGAGTGCCGTCGGATACGGTGACGGTACGGGTGATCGTCTTATCGATCTCGGCGCCGCCGTTCGAGAAGTAGAAGGTCAGGGTGTGCTCGCCCGCGGTCAGGGCGTTGAGCAGGGTCTTGCTAACCCAGATCGTGGAGCCGGAGAAGGTTATCTCCTCGGGCTGGGAGGTCGCGGTGTCCACCAGCACCTTGGAAATGGCGTCGCAGGCGAAGGTGCCGCTGCCGAAGGTCGCGGAGTACGTGATGTCGCTCGTCGCCTTGCCCTTGGTGAAGGATTCCTTGCCGTCGATCAGGTCTATCCCGGGCTCGGAGCCCTCGTAAACGGTGACGGTATGGGTCAGGGTCTCGATCACGTTGCCTTCGCTGTCGAGGGTCTGCACCGAAACGGTGTATTCGCCGACGCTCAGGCCGTTGAGCAGGGCCTTGTCCAGGGTGAGGACCATGCCGCTGCAGTAGCCGTCGAGGTTGAGAGAGGTCGCGCCGGAGAGCGAAGCCGAGATGGAGTCCGCCTTATAGGCGCCGGTGCCCTGCTTGACGGTGAGCACCAGAGCCGCGCTCGCCTTCTTGTAGGCGAAGGTGTCGGCGCCCGAGGTCTTTTCCAGCGTGGCGCTTTCGCCCTTGATCACCGAAAACTCATAGGTAAGCACGGTCGAGGTGCAGCCGGTCGCGGGCTTGGTCTCGATGGTGATGGTATAATCGCCGACCGGCAGCTTGTTGATGACGGATACGGGAAGAGTGAGCTTGTAATTGGTGAAGTAGCTCTTTATGTTCACTTCCTTTGGCCCGGTGATGACCGCGGTGTCGATGCCCGTGCTCAGGCGGTCGCCGGTGCCGTTGTTGACGGTAAGGACGATGGAGCTGCTCGCCGCGCCGTAGATGATCGAATCGTTCTTGGGCACGGTGTTTTTGGTGAGGGTCGCGGGTTCGCCGCTCGTTACCTCGATGGTTATATCGTCCAGCACGCAGCTTTCATAACTGCCCGTGACGTAGGTGGTGACGGCCACCGTGTGGGAGCCGACCTCAAGCGCGTTCAGAGCGGATTTGGAGATGGTGACCGTCATGCTCGAGGATGAGAATGTCACGCCGGACGCCGCGCTGCCGTCTATCGTGACGGCGGATACGCCGGTGGTGTGATATTTTCCGGTGCCGTCGGTCACAGTGAGCTTGAGAGCCGCGGTCGCGGAGCCGAACAGGAACTTGTCCTTGCCCGAGCTTACCGCTATGGTCGGCTCGGTGCTCGCCTTTGCGGTCAGCTTGACCGTGATCGCGGGCGAGTCGGAGGGACGGATGTTCAGAACGTGTACGTTTTCGGAAAGGGCGTTGAGAGTCGCGGCCGATGCGGTCACCGTCCAGCCAGTGGACGTGGCTTCCACGCTCACGCCTTCGGACGAGCCGTCGATATCGGCGGTGAGCTCGGAGGACTCATAAGCCCCGGTGCCGTTTTTGACCGTATAGACCAGCTTGCTCGCGATGCCGCTGTAAAAGCTGGTTGAGCCGGATTTGAGAGTGGCGGTCACCTGAGTGTCTGCGGCCAGGGCGGTCAAGGGAAGGACCGAGCAGATCATGAGCGCCGCCAGCACCAGGCACAGGATACGTTTTTTCATAAAATACCTCCCTATTTTTATAAAATTGGTGTACAATCATATTAGACTTGCGGGCGCGGGAATGGTTCCGCGAATACCGTCCGAAGGGGGAACGCGCATGACGCCGGGAAGCATACAAAACGTCGTCAAGGCAGTCTTTTCACTGCCCGGGGACGGCGTCCCGTATAAAAAAACGGTCATCACCCTCAAGGGGGACTTTTATCAGGCAGAGAGCTTCACCTCGACACAGGCCTTCCATAAAAATCTCAGGCCCGAGGAGCTTGCGGGGCATATGGACTCTCTTTTTCCCGACCGGTTCTCCCAGTGCGTCGTGTGGGACGGAGAAAAGGAGTATTCTTTCAGGAGGACGGCCTCGGGAAAGATGCTCACCAATCGCCGTGCGTTCGCAATGGCCGGCGGTGAAAAGGGCCACGACCGGAAAAAGAACTATCTCATAGAGGAGGGCGAGAACATACCCGCTCTCGTCGATATGGGCGTGTTCACAAAGGAGGGCCGGGTGGCGGCGCCCATGCGCCGGAAATACCGCCAGATAAACCGTTTTCTGGAGATCGTGGACGACAGCGTATCCCGCATGCCCGACGCGAAGATCAGCGTCGTCGATTTCGGATGCGGAAAATCCTACCTCACGTTCATCCTTTATTATTATCTCACGGTGAAGAAAAACTTTCAAGCCGATATAGTCGGTTTGGACCTTAAAAAAGACGTTATAGAAAAGTGCTCACAGACCGCCCGGCGATACGGCTACGACGGGCTCCGCTTCGAAGTCGGCGACATCGCCTCCTTCAAGGGCGAAAAGCCCGACATGGTGGTAACGCTGCACGCCTGCGACACCGCCACCGACTACGCGCTTTACAACGCGGTCAAATGGGGGACCGAGCTCATTTTTTCCGTCCCGTGCTGCCAGCACGAGGCCAACGCCCAGTTCAAGACCGAGGAGCTTCGCGCGCTCTCCCGCTGGGGAATACTGCAGGAGCGCACGGCCGCCCTCGTGACCGACGCCGTAAGGGCGGAGATGCTGGTGTCCTGCGGCTACCGCACCCAGGTCATGGAGTTCATCGAGACTGAGCACACCCCCAAAAATCTTCTGATAAGAGCGGTCAAGGGCGGCGTGTCAGAAAAGGAGCGCGAGCGGGCGCTGGCCGAGGCCCAAAGGCTTCAGACCGCCTTCGGGTTGGATCTCACCCTTCCGAGACTGCTTAAAGAGAAAGAGGAGAAATGATGGAAAAGCTGTTTTTGCTCAACGACTACGGAACGGGCGCCCATCCGCGCATAATGCGGGCCCTGTGCGATACCAACGGCGACGTAACGCCCGGCTACGGCACGGACGCCTACTGCGCCGAGGCCGCGGCCCTCATCAAAAAGCTGTGCGCCGCGCCCGACAGCGAGGTCTATTTCCTCTCGGGCGGCACTCAGATGAACAAGACCGTGATCTGCGCCGCGCTGCGCCCCTTCGAGGCGGTCATAGCCCCCGAGCAGGGACATATCGCCGTGCACGAGACCGGCGCCATCGAAAATACCGGCCACAAGATCGTGACCTGTCCCACCCCGGACGGCAAGCTGACCTGCGCCATGATAGAAAGGGTGCTCGATACCCATTCGCCGGTGCACATGGTGCTCCCGCGCATGGTGTTCATATCCAATTCCACCGAGCTCGGCACGGTATATACGCTTGACGAGCTCAAAAAACTGAGCCGCCTTTGCCGCGAGCGCGGGCTCATCCTCTATCTCGACGGCGCGCGGCTCGGCAGCGCTCTTTGCTGCGGTGAAGGCTACCCGGGCCTTGCGGACTACGCGGAGCTTTGCGATATGTTCTATATCGGCGGCACGAAAAACGCCTTCCTGTTCGGCGAGGCGCTGGTGGTGAGCAATAAAGACGCGCTGCGCGACTTTTCCTTCGCGGTCAAGCAGCAGGGCGCTCTTTTCGCCAAGGGCCGCCTTTTGGGAGTGCAGTTCAAAGCGGCCTTCGAGGACGGCCTTTATTTCGAGACCGCAGGGCACGCGAATCAAATGGCCCAAAAGCTCAAAAAAGGCCTTGCCGACCTCGGCGTAGAGTTCTTGACCGATTCGCCCTCAAATCAGCTTTTCCCCGTGATAAAAAACGACTGCCTTGAAAAGCTCGGGCAGCTTGCCGTGTTTTCAAAGCAGGAAAAGCTCGGCGCGGACAAAACGTGCGTGCGCATGGTGACGAGCTGGCAGACAGACGAGGGCGGGATAGACCGCTTTTTGGAGCTTGCGAAAGAGATACTGTGAGATCTGATAATCAACGGCGCGTCTTGCGACGCGCCGTTTTTTTATTTTATCATGCCTTTGACCTGGGATCTCAGCATATCGGGGTCGTATATCCGTCCGCCGATCACGGTCAGTCTAACGTTTTCCAGCGCCGAAAGATCGTCGAGGGGGTCGGAGGCAAGCAGAATGAAGTCCGCCTGCTTGCCCTTTTCCAAAGAGCCCGTCCTGTCGAAGACGCCCATCTCTTTGGCAGCGCCCTCGGTCATGGCGAAAAGCACGTCCCTTCTGCACATGCCGAAGGATTCGAGATGCATGGCCTCGCGCGCCATGCTGACGCCGCCGAAGATGGGGGTGACCGAGGGGTCGGTGCCCGCGTATATCCTGCCGCCCATGCGGTAGAAGCGGCACATGAACTCGCGCTGGCGGTCCAGCATATCGTCGACGAAGCTCTGCGCGGCGGGCATGTCCGCCCTGCGCGACAGCCATTCGCCCCTGACCGCGGCGCGGATATCCTCCGAATAATAGCTCCAGACGTCTTTTTCCTCCCAGTACCGCGCCATCCTCGCCGAGGCGATCGTTTCTACGGTCGATACGGTGGGTATGAGGGCGACGCTGTTTCGGACCAGCTTTTCCGCAAGCCGTTTTGCCGTATCCGAGTTCGGATCGAACGCGCCGTAGCGCCTCAGCATGCTCTTGGGCAGGCGCTCGTCCGCGGTCTCGGCGCGGAATTCCGGCATGAAATAGACCCCGTGTTCCAGCCCGTCGATGCCGGCGTCGATCGCCTGATCCGCGGTCATGGCGTCGATATGGCCGTAGACCTTGAGCCCGTCCGCGTGGGACGCGGCGCAGAGCGTCGACAGCCAGTCCGCCGTCATGTTGGTGTAGATCTTTACGAGCTGCCTCTGCCCGCGCCGTGACTCGTAGGCCTGCATCAGGTCCTGCTCGGTCTCGGGAGAGATAATGGACGGAAGGAAGGCCGGAGCCCTGCTCAGCCAGTTGCCCGGCGTCAGTATGTGCGGCCCGCACTGCTCGCCGCGCTCGACAGCGGCGCGCGTATCGAAGGCCTTTTGCTCGTCGGTCTCGCCCTTGGAGCACACCGTGGTCACGCCGTTTGCCGGGTACAGCTTCATCGAAAGCGCGAAATTATCGACGTAGCCCCGTTTAGGAAGCGGGGTGAAAAAGTGACCGTGTATCTCGAAAAGACCGGGCATCAGCCAGCCGCCTCGTCCGTCTATGCGCTCCTCGAAAAGGGGAGCGCCCACCGACGCGATCAGCCCGTCCTCGACGTTGATCGAGACCGTCCTCCCATTGGAAAAAACGTCCCTTACGTTGACTATGGAATATCTTCGCATGGCAGTCTCCTGTTAGAGTATTTTTACGCTCGCCGCAAATAAAACAGCGCGGCTTTGACCCGAAACGTAAAGCCCCGGACCGGGCTCGCTTATATAAAGGGCGTCGCCCTTTTTAAGTATCTGGGTGACCGCGCCCGTGAGCTTCGCTCTGCCCTTTGCGCAGTACAGTACGGCGTGATCGGCGTCCTGCAGGGCAAGACGCGCCGGTCTTTTGGTCAGCCTGAGCGATCTCATGCCGCCCGAGGCCGCGCCCTTTCTTACCATCAGATTGACGTCGTTGCACCTTCCGAGACACTCGGTCCTCGCCGCGCCGTCGAAGGGGTGGACGGCGAAAAGAGGAATGGCGATCCCGGCCCCGCCGTCGTGAAACAGGGTCATCCCGCCGCGCACGGGGGATATGAAGCGCGAAAAGTCTCCGAGCGCGGTGAAGCTCGATCGCTCGTCGTCCACCGTGGCCGAGCTGAACCGCCACAGAAAATCTCTTTTTTGATAGTCCGCGTCTTGCGGGAATATGACGATCTGCCGGGTCTTTCCGCCCGACCAGACCGAGGTTTTGAAGCTTTCGGGCCGTATGAGCGTGGACGTCATGCTTTTCTCCTTTGCAAAAGCGCCGGCTGCTGACAGCCGGCGCCCGTTTTCATTTTCAGCTTCCCCAGAACGAGCTGCTCCCGCCCTCGATGGCCGAGCCGTCGGTGACGTAAAGCTTTCCGTCCGAGCCGCGGGTGAGGATGGAAAGATCCTCATAAAGTATGCTCTCTTCATACGGATTGAGCATCTCGTTGAGCATGTTAAGCCATTTGTTGACGTAGACGGTGACGTAGCTCTGACCGTTGACCGAGTCCGCGTAGTTGCCGGGAAGGGTGGCGAACTTCATGTTGCTCGAGTCTACCTTCAAAAATTCCTGGGCCATCCACAAAAGGTTGCTGGTGCTCAGATCGGTCTTGACGTAGTTTTTGAAGACGTTGACCATGTCGCCTATCTTCATGACGCCGGACAGCGACAGACAGCGCTTGGCGATGGCCCTCAATAGCTTCTGCTGGGTGTTTATGCGGCCGATATCCGCGCTGGAATAGCCGCGGAAGCGGGCCACTTTCATGGCGTCCATGCCGTCAAGGTGCTGATAGCCCTTGGTGAAGTGGATGGAAAGCCCCTGGGTGGGGTCGTCGTAATTCATGTCGGTGGGCACGTCGAAGTCGATGCCGCCGATGGCGTCCACCAGCTTGACGAAGCCGTCAAGGTCGACCGACACGTAGCAGTCCACCTTGAAGCCGAGTATCTCGCGCAGCTCTTCGGTCAGGCCGGTTATGCCGCTGTGACCGTAGATGGAGTTCACCTTCTTTATAGACCAGGGCACGTTGACCATGGTGTCGCGGGGTATGGAGATCATGTTGAGGGTGTGCGCCTTGGTGTCGAGAGAGCCCACGATGATGGTGTCGGTGTTGCCGTAGCCCTTGTCGATGCCCACGATGAGGAAGGTGTAGACGTTCTTCTTGCGGGTGAACGTGCGTGCGGGCTGGGTGGTCGTGGTGGTATCCGCCGACTGGGTGGGCTCGGTCACGATATTGCCGTGGCTGTCCGTCTTGGTCGTGGTGCGTCTGGTGGTCGTGGTGGTCGTGAGCTGTCCGAGACCCTCGATGTTTATCTCGGGGGGCTTTGCCCATATCTTGTACAGCGCGAAGCCGACAGCAAGCAAAAGCACGAGCGCCGCGAGCACGATCAAAAGCACCCTCAGCGCCTTGTGCCTGCGTTTGCCGTCTTCATGCTTTTTGGTTTTGTTGGTGTTTCCGAATAGTTTCATAATAAGACCTCAAAGATCAATTCCAGTCCTTCCATATCTCGGGGACGTATCCGACGGTGGCTTTCGGTCCGTTTCTCACTATGGGCGCGCGAAGCAGCGAGGGATCCTCAAAATAGTGCAGCAGGACGTCGTCCTGCGAATACAGACGGCTCATCAGAGCAGCGTCGGGATGGCGCTCGTCCAGCATGTTCAATATGCCGCAGACGGCCGCTACCTTTTTCAGCTCGCCCATGCTCATGCCCTTCTGATCGAGATCGATCAGCTGATAGGATATACGCCTTTCCTTGAACCAGCGCTCGGCCTTTTTCGTGTCGAAGCCCTTGCGCCGCCCGAATATCTGTATATTCACTCGGTTTCCTCCGGCATCGCGTCAAGCTCGCGCTTGACCTTGAAACGGTAATACAGCAGGAAGAACACCGTGGACACGAACCATGCCATGGGATAGGCGATGGCGATAACGGCAGGGTCGCGCCATATCTTGCGCATGACGGCTATCCATATCATCCTGAGCACGCAGTAGAAGACTATCTGCGACATCATGGTGATCTTGGTATGACCCATACCCTTGACGGCGCCCGAGATTATCTCGCATATGCCGCACAAAAAGAAGAAGGGAAGGACTATGGACAGCATCCTGGAGGACACGGCCAAAACCTGCCGGTCGTCGGTGAAGATGCCGGCAAGACCGTCCTTTATGAAATATGCGATGACCGACATCACAAGGGACAGGCTGCTGGAGAAGGCAACAGTGTACCAGATGCCCTTTCTCACACGGTCCTTTTTGCCCGCGCCCATGTTCTGGGCGACGAAGGTCACGATGGACATGGCGAAGGAGGACGATGCGACCACGATGAAGCTGTCTATCTTGTGATAGATGTTGACGCCTGCCATAACGGTGGAGCCGAAGGTGTTTATCTCGGACTGCAGTATGACCTGGGTGAACTGTCCTATGACAGCCTGGATAGCCGTTGGTATGCCCACTATCAGTATTTCCTTGAGGATGCGGCCGGATATGGAAAGCTCGCCGATGCTTACGCGATATGGTTCATTCGTGGAGATCAGCCTGTAATAGATCAGTATCAGGGTCACGAGCTGGGCGCAGATCGTGCCCAAAGCCGCGCCTATGACGCCGAGAGAGCATACGTAAATGAAAAACGCGTTGAATATGACGTTCGCGACGCCCGAGATCACCAGAAAGTAAAGCGGCCTTTTGGAGTCGCCCACGGCTCTGAGTATGCCCATGCCCAGGTTGTAGGGCAGCATGAATATTATGCCCACAGACAGTATCCTCAAATACTGCACAGCGTAATCCATGACGTTATCGGGCACTTTCATGGCCTTCAGGAACACCGGGCTGAGGAAGATCGCGGCGACGCTTAGGATGGCGCCGACGATCAGCGACAGAGCGACGGTGGTATGGATCGCCTTTCTCATGTCGTCGTAGCGCCTTGCGCCGAAATGTCTGGCGATTATGATGCCCGCGCCGGTGGAAAATCCGATGAACAGCGAGACCTGGACGTTGAAGATGATGCCGCAGGTCCCGACGGCGGCCAGAGCGTCGGAGCCGACCCATCTGCCGACCATCGCGGAGTCTGCGAAGTTGTACATCTGCTGGAATATGTTGGAAAGGAACATGGGGATGACGAAGGCGATTATCTTTTTGAGTATCGGCCCTTCTGTCAGCCTCTGCTTTTCCGAAAGGGAATTGCCGGAATTCATCTTATATATCTCCAGTTTTATTTGATAACGATCATAAGCCGCGCTCCGCGGGAAATGAGGACATAATCTAACTTATATACTTTAACATGTTTATCGATACGCGTCAAGAAAACTTGCGCCGCCCGTGACGGCGACAGTGCAGGAGAGCCGAAAAAACTTGACTTGGTGGAAAGCTGTAAACGCTCGGGAGACAATGCGGGGATATGACCCGGTGAAAACGGCTCCGGAAAGCGTTTGGATCGCTTTC
>JAEEGL013784492.1_pt1 | contig 19706 bp, 18 predicted proteins | sample 9134231 | NCBI WGS metagenome assembly JAEEGL01 (sample SAMN16246548, study PRJNA631951) | gut metagenome | biome: gut microbiome; feature: rumen; material: fiber-attached | host: Bos | place: Iran: Karaj | collected 2018-10 | reverse complement strand
GTAGTAGGCTACGCCGGCGTTTGGATCATGTTCGACGAAGCGCATATGACCAATATAGCGGTCGATCCCGAATATCGAAAGCGCGGCATAGCGCGCGCCATGATACTGCGGCTCATGAAGGAAGGCATGAAGCGCGGAGCCGAGCGCATGACCCTTGAAGTACGCGAAAACAATCACAATGCACAGAGGCTTTACGCTTCGCTCGATTTCGCCTATGCGGGAATGCGCAAGCATTATTATTCGGATACGGGCGAAAACGCGCTTATACTTTGGAACGACTGCATTATAGACACTTACGAGAAGAATACATCTTCGGATGACAACAATAAGGAGGAAGAACCAAATGCTTAAAACCAACTTCAACGCCGAACACGCTCCCGCCGCCATAGGCCCCTACTGCCACGCGGTCCACGTCGGCAAAATGATATTCACCTCCGGCCAGCTCGGCATCAACCCCGAAACGGGCAAGCTTGCCGAAGGAGTCGAAGCTCAGTTCGTACAGGCGATGAATAACCTGAAGGCGATCCTTGAAGAGGGCGGCTCGGGTCTCGACTGCCTTGTTAAAACCACTGTATTCGTCAAGAATATGGCCGATTTCCCCCAGATCAATAAGCTTTACGGCATGCTCATCCCTCAGCCCCATCCCGCAAGGAGCTGCGTTGAGGTAGCCGCTCTGCCCGCAGGAGGTCTCGTTGAGATCGAAGCGATGGCAGTAATGCGTGTTTGATCCCCGTTCACCGAATAGAATTATCAATTACCGCCCGCTGCTGTTTGCCGCGGTCGGTTTCATTGCGGGGATAGCGTCGTTTGAGGCGATTTGCCGCAGCGGTCTCAAGACGGGCTTTCTCGCCGCCGCGCTCATTCTTGCGGTCGCCGCAGCGGGCGCGCTGCTCATTCGCTCGCTCCGCATGCATAGGGCGCCGGCAGCCGTGCTTGCCGCGGCGTTTCTCATAGGCCTTGCCCGCATGGCTGCGGCAATGCCCGATACGATCCGGCCCGGCCTGCACAGGATAGAAGGAGTTGTTGTATCCGTTTCCGATAATTCGGCGTCAACTGTCGTATTGAAGGATGCGCGCATAGACGGAGACCGTCTTTCATACCGGGTAAAGCTCGATCTTAACGGCGGCAGAGCCTGCGTTGGCGAAGCGGTCGAAGCGAAGGCGGAAGCGAAGAATCCCTCGCGCCGCTTCGGCGCTTACGATGAAAGACTCGTAATGCTCTCCTCCGGCATATCTGTCACGGCGAAGGCCGAAAGCTGGTCCGTCACCGCACGGAACCGACTGCCCGTCACGCAATGGCTCGCAGGCGTAAGGTCCCTGCTCGAAGAGAGGATAGAGACCGTATTCGGTTCCGAAGCGGATATTGCCGCGGGATTTCTGATCGGCAGAAGGACGGGTATTGACGAAGCGGATAACGACAGCTTCAAAACGACCGGCACAGCGCATATCATGAGCCTTTCGGGATTCCACGTGGGGCTTATCACCGCACTGCTGCTGTTTGTGCTTCCAAAGCGATATTACGCCGCAAGAACCGCCGCGGTAGGAGCGTTCCTGCTCCTGTACTGCGCGGTCGCGTCATTCACACCTTCGCTCGTAAGAGCCTCGATAATGTGCATGGCAGTACTGCTTGCCGATGCGTTTATGAAGCCGCGCGATCCGCTGTCTTCACTTTCGCTTGCGGCTATAGCGATACTGTTCGCCGCGCCGTATAAGCTGTGGTCCGCGGGGTTTGTGCTGTCTTTCTCCGCAACGTTCGGAATAATCGCGGTAACGAGCGCGGGCGCATTCAATTACGGAAGCAGAGCGCTTAACAAGCTGATGGGCGCCGTTGCGGTCACTTTGGGAGCGACCGCCGCGACGGCTCTCGTCACGGCAAGATACTTCGGTTATTTCCCGACCTACGCCCTCATCGCGAATATCACCGCCGTGCCAATATTTGCAGTCGCTGTCACATTCTCGTTTGCGGTGCTGCTTATAGCCGTTCCCTTTCCCGGCGCCGCGTCGGTGCTCGCTCATGCGCCGAGGATGCTTATACGCATCGCCATGCGTATATTGGAAGGTTTGAGCTCCCTCCCATACGCAAGTATAGAAGTATTCCGCCCCTCGATGTTAAGCTTCCTTCTGATGCTTCTCATAATATTCACGGTATCGCCTTTTGTACTGCGTCCGATCAAAAGCAGGATCAAGATGGCGCTGCCCCTGTTTTTGCTGTTTACAGCGAGCCTCATCGCGGATATAATTAGAGCATGAACCATTCTCAGTTTTTCAGCATGATAAGAAAAGGCCTCCCCGGGAGCACATTCGTGCTTCACGGCGAGGAGGAGTACGTAAAAGCGCAGGCGCTCTCCATGATAGAGCGTTCCATACCGGAGGATCTGCGCCCGTTCAATTATGCCGTGATGAAACAGCCTGCCGTAAAGGAACTTTCCGATTGCTGTGAGACCCTTCCGCTGTTTGCCGATAAGCGTTACGTTATTTGCAATGAACTGGGCGAGGAACCCTCGAAATACAAGGAGATAATTACCTCCCATCCCGAAGAAACGGTGCTCGTGATAGCGTTCAAAGGGGTGCTTCCCAAAAACAATTCGGTTTTGAAGCTGGCTTCTTCAATGGGGAATGAGGTTCTTTTCGAAAAGCTCACCGCAAACGAATGCGCGAAATGGGCGATCAAGCATGCAAACGAGGCAGGGGTAATGCTCCATCCTGATACGGCTCAGCTCTTCGTCCGCACGGTGGGGGAGGATATGGCCAATCTCGTGAGCGAGACGGATAAGCTGATCGCTTTCGTCGGCGAAGGGAATACCGTCACCAAGCAGGATATTTCCGTCTGCATCCGCGCCTCGCTCGATCTTAAGGTCTATAACATGCTCGATATGTTCATATTCGGCAAGCCGGCCGATGGCATAAGGGCGCTCCATTCCATAATGGATGAGGGCGAGGAAGCGATAGGCTTGGCTTCCTTCCTTGTAACCCGCTTTAAGGTAATGCTCTCCGCAAGGCGCGGCATAGACGCGGGAAGGGGCAGGAGGGAAGTAGTGGCTTCCATGGAAGGCAGCTCCTTTGCGAACGACCGCGCATACGAATCCGCAAAGCGGTTTACGCAGGATGAGCTTTTGAACCTGATCTCAAGGCTTTCCGATACGGCGTTTATGCGCATAAGCGGCACTATGAAGGATGATAAGTATCTTGAAATGGTGCTTATGGAAACAAAGTGGAGGCAGGATCCGATACAATGATCAAAACACACCAAAAGACCGATACTAATGCATCGGTCTTTTTATTTGTGGGTCTCTCAAATATGATAAACCTTATTTGGCAGCAAGCTTCTTGGCAAGCTGAGCCTTTTTACGATCGGCGACGTTCTTATGGATAACGCCCTTTGCGGCAGCCTTGTCCGCCATGCTGACTGCATTGGTATAAGTCTCATTAACGAGAGCCTCATCGCCAGACTCCAACGCCTTGTCGAACTTTTTGATAGCGGTCTTATACTGAGAAGTAACGATGCGGTTACGAAGGTTCTGCTTCTCGGTGATCTTAACACGCTTGATAGCTGACTTAATGTTTGCCAAATCGGTTCACCTCCTATACAAATCTCGAACAGAACTATTATACACCATCCCGTATTGCTTTGCAAGCCTTTTTTTCAATATATAGCGTGTTTTTCGGATATATTGTTGTCAAACGGGTTATTATTATACTTGAAACGTATTTTAGGGGAGGCATAAATGGCGATAAGAACGGATCTTGCAGTGGAAGCAAGGGAGCTTTACCCTTCCTTTGAGGGAGTGAAGGAGCTGAAAACTACAAAAAAGGGGTTAAAGATCACAAGGATCGAGATCGAGACCGAGGAAGCGGCGGCAAAGCTCGGCAAGAAGGTGGGAAGATACGTAACGGTCGAAGCCCGGCGCCTGCCTGATATAGACCCCGAACCGTATTCGCATATCCCGGAGGTGCTTGAAAGCGAGCTCGCGCCTTTTTTCAGCGGCGCTTCTTCGTATCTCATCGTAGGGCTCGGAAACAGATGCGTGACCGCGGATTCGTTGGGGCCCGAGGTCGCAGACCGCATGCTCGTCACACGGCACATAGTTAAATATCTTCCCGAGGCGCTGGATACCGATACGCCCTCTGTTTCAGCCGTAACGCCGGGAGTGCTCGGCACCACGGGGATAGAGACCTCGGAGCTTGCCCGTGCGGCAGTCGAATGCGTTAAGCCGGATATTGTAATAGCGGTGGATTCGCTTGCCGCGCTTAAAACAAACAGGATCGCCGCCGCGGTGCAGTTCTCGAATACGGGCATAGCGCCGGGCTCGGGCGTTGGCAATATTCGCGCAGGGCTTGAAAAGGAGACTCTCGGCGCGGAAGTAATTGCGATAGGCGCTCCGCTCGTGGTATATGCCTCGACCATAGTTCGCGAAACGGCGGGGGAGGACGCCGCGATCCCAAAGGATATGGAAGAGCTTGTGGTGACCCCAAAGGAGATAGACAGGCTCGTTCGAATATCGGCGGACGCAATAGCGGAGGGGATCTCGAGAGCTATATTCGGGAGCAGGTATGAAGAGCTGAAGCTGCTGATACAATAAAAGCCCGTTAAACGGGCCGTAACGGATCTTAAGTTATTTCATAAGCAGCTTTACGTGCTCTAAGTCAGGAGTCACGTAAACCGTGCGCTGATGCGTATAGATCACCATTCCGGGTTTAGCGCCGGAAGGCTTCTTCACGTATTTTGCAAGCGTGAAGTCAACGGGCACGTTGGAAGAGCCCCTTGCCTTTGAATAGTAGGCAGCGAGCATAGAAGCGTCATAAAGGGTGGAGTCGGGTATTTGGCCGCTCTTCTTAATTATCACGTGCGAGCCGTGTATATCCTTGGTATGGAGCCAAGTATCATCAGGATCGGCAATGCCGAAGGTCAGCTTATCGTTCTGCCTGTTGTTCTTGCCCACAAGAATATTGATCCCATCCCGTGAAACGAAAGCATAGGGCTTGGAAGGCGGGAGCTTTGCGGGAGCCGTGCCGCGCTTCTGCTTCTTCGCGTCGTCGGTTATATAGCCTCCCGCAATGAGCTCCGCGCGTATCTCGCCGAGCTCCGATTCCCCCTCGCAGCAGGAAAGGGTATAGAGCAGTTCTTCAAGATACGAAAGCTCCGCGGCGGTCTTTTCGCGCATTTCGAGCGCGTGATCGCGGGCAAGCTTCGCCTTGCGGTATTTGGTATAATAGCGCTGCGCGTTATCCGCAGCGGAATACATGGGATCGAGAGGCACTTCGACCTGAGCGGGCGGGTCGGCATAATAGTTGTAAACGAGGGCGGAGCTCGCCCTCTGCGGTATGAGATAAAGGTTAGAAGTCAAAAGCTCGCCGTAAAGACGGAGCTTTTCGATCTCCTCCTCGCTCTGGATGGCCTCGGTATAGATTCCGAGCTTCCTTTCGAGCTTCTGTATGGCGTTCTTTACTGCACGCTCGTAAGATGAGGTGCGCCTCTTTACGCTCTCTTCTGCGGCACGAGTGGAATAGAATGCCGTAACCGCTTCGGACATGCTCCCATACTGCACGAAGGACGCGCCCTCGGGCTTGAAGGGCAGAGTGCAGACGCAGCTTCCGTTTGCGGTCTCAATGCAGGGGAAGTAACGCCCCGCGGCAAAATCGGCATAGAACGCGGCAAGCCTTTGGGAAAGCAGCTCCGCCCCGGAGGAGACGCCCCCCAAAGACGCGATGAGTTTTTTTGCGACGGCGGGGGAGAGCCCGTAGAAGTTTTCGGAAAGCGCAGATTCCGGCTTCACCGCGTTTTCGAGCACTTCGAGGAAATCGGAAGCCTCCGCGCTGCGCGGATCGCGCTTCACCTTGGAGGGCGGGTATTCGTACCTGACCCTCGGAAGAACGAGCCTCGCTGAAGAAACGGAAGGATTGACCCTCCTTATCGAATCGATCACGTTCCCATCCGAATCTACCAAAATGATATTCGAGTGCCTTCCCATTATTTCGCAGATAAGGCGAAGAGAAAGCTTGTCATGCAGTTCGGAAACGGTTTCGAGCTCAAGCTCCGCGACCCTGTCCATATTGGGCTGTTCTATGCCGACTATCCTCGCTCCGGTCAGGTATTTTCGCATGAGCATGAGGAACGCGGGAGCATCGACGGGGGACTGCTTTTTCTCGTTGGTCAGCACTATACGGCAGTTTTCCGGGGAAGCGGAAATAAGCAGGCGGTATGAGCCGCCTGCCGCATGGATCGCTATAAGCAGCTCGTCCTTTTCGGGCTGCTGCACTTTTTCAATACGGCCGCCGATGATGCTGTTAAGCTCCTGCACGACCGCGGAAAGCGATAATCCGTCCATTATACTATGGTGTTTCTGAGTACGCCAATGCCGCCTATTTCGACTTCGACAACGTCGCCCCTCTGCATAGAGCCGATCCCCTCGGGAGTGCCCGTTGCGATAACGTCGCCGGGCAAAAGGGTCATGCACTCGGTTATGTAACAGATGAGCTTGTCTATATCGTGGGTCATGCAGTTGGTGTTGGAGCGCTGGCGGGTCTCGCCGTTCACCCTCGTTTCGATGGGCGCGTTATAAGCGTCAAGCTCCGTCTCGATATGCGGGCCGATGGGGCAGAAGGTATCGAAACCCTTGCCGCGGGTCCACTGTGAGACCGCCTTCTGGATATCCCTTGCGGTTATGTCGTTGAGGCAGGTAAAACCGAATATGACTTCCGCGGAATGTCCGGGCTGCACCGCATGGCACTTCTTGCCAATGACAACGCCGAGCTCGCCTTCATAATCGAGCCTGTGGCTGATCCTGGGATAGACCACGTTATCGCCGCTGCCGACGACGGAGGTAGAGGGCTTGAGGAAGAGCAGGGGCTCTTCGGGCTGACCTTCGCCCATTTCATCGGCATGAGCGCGGTAGTTCTTGCCCACCGCAACGATCTTTGTGGGCTCCGCGGGAGCGAGGAAGCGGACCTCATCCTCACGGTAGATCCTGCCGTCCTCCTCAAAGCCGTCATAGGGCGCGCGGACAAGACGCTTTACGCATCCGTTTTCGAGGATGCCGTAGAAGACTTCACCTTCAAATTCTGCACGTACTGTTTTCATGATCTCGGTGTTTATTCGGCGGAGGTGCCCGTTCCGGGAAGCTCCGTCTGTTTGAGCACGTAAATGGGAGCCGTTTCCTTGCGGATCGCGGCCTTCGTTATTATGACCTTCTCCACGTCGTCGCGGGAGGGAAGTTCATACATAACGGGAAGCAGGATGTCCTCGAGTATGGCACGGAGCCCCCTTGCGCCCGTGTTGCGGGCGATGGAGATCCTCGCTACCTCAAGCAGCGCCTCGCGGTCGAGCTCGAGCTTTACGCCGTCCATCTCGAAAAGCTTGGCATACTGCTTGGAAAGCGCGTTTTTGGGCTCGGTGAGGATCTGAAGCATAGCTTCCTCATCAAGCTGATCGAGTGTCACGATTATGGGCACGCGGCCAATGAATTCGGGAATGAGACCGAACTTGAGCAGATCCTCGGGAAGAATGAACTTCAGGATCTCGCCTATGTCCATATCTACGTTCGAAACCACGTCCGCGCCGAAGCCCATAGTCTTTTTGCCTATGCGCTTCTTGATTATTTCCTCGATGCCCGCAAACGCGCCGCCGCAAATGAACAGAACGTTTGTGGTATCGAACTGGATGAACTCCTGATGCGGGTGCTTCCTGCCGCCCTGCGGGGGAACGGAAGCGACGGTGCCCTCAAGTATCTTGAGGAGCGCCTGCTGAACGCCCTCGCCCGAAACGTCGCGGGTGATGGAGGGGTTTTCGGATTTGCGTGCGATCTTGTCGATCTCGTCGATGTAGATGATGCCCTTCTGGGCGCGCTCCACGTCGTAATCCGCGGCCTGCAGGAGCTTCAAAAGGATGTTCTCAACGTCCTCGCCGACGTAGCCCGCCTCTGTAAGGCTGGTGGCGTCCGCAACGGCAAAGGGGACCTTAAGTATCCTCGCAAGCGTTTCCGCAAGCAGGGTCTTGCCGCAGCCCGTCGGGCCGAGCATAACGATATTGCTCTTTGAAAGCTCAACGTCGCCCGTTTCGGTCTCGGTAGTGATGCGCTTATAGTGGTTGTAAACCGCGACGGCAAGCGCTTTTTTCGCGTGTTCCTGACCGATGACGTAATCATCGAGCACCTTAACAATATCAACGGGCTTGGGAAGCTCGGTGCTTTCAACGGGCTCGGGAGCGTCGTCATCGTTATCGATGATCTCACGGCAAAGCTCTATGCAGTCGCTGCAGATAAAGACGCCGGGGCCCGCGACTATGCGCTTGACCATATCCTGCGTCTTTCCGCAGAAGGAGCATTTAACTGTTGTATTGTCGCTGTATTTTGCCATTGATTTCTCCTAAAGAATTTTGCCCTTTACGTCAGCGGCGGGGAGCCACGATCTCATCTATAAGACCGAACTCGAGCGCCTCCTCGGCGGAAAGGAAATTATCGCGCTCGGTAGCTTCCTCAATAACGGAAAGGGGCCTGCCGGTGCGCTCGGCAAGTATCTCGTTAAGCTTCCTGCGGGTCTTTATTATGTGATCGGCATGGATCTTAACGTCGGAAGCCTGGCCGTAAGCCCCGCCGGAGGGCTGATGGATCATTATCTCACTGTTGGGGAGCGCCTTGCGCTTGCCTTTTGCGCCGGAAGCCAGCAGGAAAGCGCCCATTGAGGCGGCAAGACCGACGCAGATGGTAACGACCTCGCACTTGAGATAACGGATGGTATCGTAGATCGCGAGCCCTGCGGAAACGGAGCCGCCGGGGCTGTTGATGTAAAGGAAGATATCCTTATCGGGATCGTCCGCTTCAAGGAAAAGAAGCTGAGCGATGATAAGGTTCGCTTCCTCATCGGTCACCTCGCCTCCCAGGAACAGTATCCTGTCCTTCAAAAGGCGGGAGTAGATATCGTAGGAGCGTTCGCCCTTATTGGTCTGCTCTACAACAATGGGGACTAAATTCATTCTTCGACCTTCTCTTTCTTGGTGATGACGGCGTTTTCCTTGATGAAGCGGATCACGGCCTCATAGAGAGCGGCCTGACCGTACTTCACGCGCTTGTCGGGAGCAAGCTCTTCGGCGACCTTTTCGGGAGTCCAGCCCTCGGAACGGTCGGCATAGGAATTGACGGCAGCCTCGTAATCGGCGTCTGAGGGCTCGATCTTCTCGGCGTCGATAAGCGCCTGGATGACGGAGCGCGCCCTGATCTGATCCTCGGCCATCTTGTGATAACGCTGATGCAGATCCTCAACGGTCGTGCCCATGTAATTTGCGTAATCCTCGAACTTGAGACCTATATCGGCAAGCTGATGCTCAAGGTTGTGGAGCTCCGCGTGAGCTTCGGCATGAACGAGCTCTTCGTTCATCTCGACCTTCGCGTTGTCGATGACCTGCTGGATGGCGGCGGATTCGAAAGCGCGGTCGTAATCCTTTTTCATCTGCTCGTCAAGCTTTGCGCGGGTGGATTCGCGAAGCTCGGCAAGAGTCTCGAACTCGCTGCTTTCGGAAGCGAACTCATCGTTGAGCTCCGGAAGCTCCTCGCGGGAAAGCTCATGGAGCTTTACCTTGAATACGGCGGGCTTGCCCTTCAGGTTTTCGGCATGATAATCTTCGGGGAAGGTAACGTTAACGTCCCTTTCCTCGCCGATGGTCATACCGATCATCTGCTCCTCAAATCCGGGGATGAACTGATGGGAACCGATGACCATGCTGTATTTTTCGGCAGTGCCGCCTTCGAACTGCTCGCCGTCAACAAAGCCGGCAAAATCGAACACGGCGGTATCGCCCTCCTCGAGGGGACGGTCCTCAACGGCAACGATACGGGCCTGCTCATGGCGGAGTTTATCAAGCTCGGAGTCGATCATTTCTTCCGTAACATTATACTCCTGCATGGGGACTTCTATACCCTTGTAAGCGCCCAGCTCGCAGGTGGGCTCAAGGACTATGGAAGCTTCGATCTCACAGCCTTCGGTCTCGGAATAGCTGATGATGCTGTATTCGGGAGCGAGGGCGGGGAAGATCTTATGCTCGGCAACGGCTTCGGCACAGGCCTTTTCAACGGCCATATCGAGCTCCTTATCCCAGAAAGCCGCGTCGCCGTATTGCTTTTCGATCATCTTGCGGGGCGCCTTGCCGTTGCGGAAGCCGGGCATGGCGTAGCGGGAGCCGATGCGGTGATAAGCATCGACGAGAGCCTTGGTATAATCCTCGGCGGAAAGCTTGAAGGTCAGCTTGACCTTACCGGTTTCGATGGTGGTGATTTCAGACATATATTCCTCCGTAATTGGGCGAACGCCCTTTTGTTAACATTATTACGGGATCCCCACAAAGACCCCATATTATACCATTTTACCACGATCCGAAGTAAAAGTAAATCGAGAAATCGCCGATTTCAACAATATATGTGTTGTTTTTTGCCCTTCGGGGCTGTTTTAAGCAAAATAACAGTTCACAAAAGCGCGTTTCCGTGATAAAATCACATTAAAGAAAATGAAAGGAGCCCGCCCGAAAGGCGCGTGAAGGATATGCTTGTCACAAAACTCATCGAAAAGAAAAGGGACTGCGGTGAAATGACCGCCGAGGAGCTTGAATTCCTCATTCGCAGTCTTGTTGAAGGGAAGGTTGAGGATGCGCAGATGTCCGCCTTCATGATGGCGGTATGCTGCCGCGGCATGACCGAAAGGGAAACCGCCGATCTCACAATGGCCATGATGCATTCGGGCGATACGGTCGATCTTTCCGATCTGCCCGGAGTTAAGGTGGATAAGCACTCGACGGGCGGCGTGGGCGATACCACGACCCTCGTTGCGGCTCCGCTCGTAGCGGCCTGCGGAGGCACTGTCGCCAAAATGAGCGGGCGCGGGCTCGCACATTCCGGCGGTACTCTCGATAAGCTCGAATCAGTACCGGGTGTGTGCGTCGAACAGCCCCTCGAAACGTTCAAGGATATAGTCCGCAGAATAGGCATCGCTGTGATAGGCCAGTCGGCGGATCTCGATCCCGCCGATAAGAAGATGTATCAGCTCCGGGACGTGACAGGCACAGTAAAGAGCATCCCGCTCATCGCTTCCAGCATAATGAGCAAGAAGCTTGCAGCCGGCGCGGATGCGATAGTGCTCGACGTTAAGACGGGCAACGGCGCATTTATGAACACTCTCGAAGAATCCGCCGCGCTTGCCCGCAGTATGGTCTCTATCGGCAACAGCCTCGGCCGCAGGACAGTCGCCATCATCACCGATATGAACAGGCCCCTCGGCATGGCGATAGGCAACGGCCTCGAAATGAAGGAGGCGATAGAGGTCCTTCGCGGTGAAGTTCCCATGGACGATCCTCTCGTTTCCGTATGCTTGACATTGGGCGGCAGGATGCTCATGCTCGCGGGCCTTGCCGAAGGCCCGGAGGATGCGAAACGGAAGCTTGAAGAGGCGCTCGTATCCGGCGCGGGATACAGAAAGCTCTGCGATATGCTCGAAGCGCTGGGAGGCGATATAAGTTACGTCGAAAATCCCGAAAAGCTTGTTGCGGTAAAACGCAAAGTATCCGTATGCGCCCCGAATGACGGCTATATTGCTTCCTTTGACGCCAAATCATTGGGCGTCGCTTCCTGTCTGCTCGGCGCGGGCAGGTTCAGGAAGGAGGACAAGGTCGATCCCGCAGTCGGAATACTGATGAAGAAACGCTGCGGTGAAAGCGTCAGAAAGGGAGAGCCCGTAGCCGAGCTTTACGTCAATGACGAGAGCCGCCTTGAAGAAGCCGTTTCGCTCATCGAAAGCGCCGTCAACTATTCCGAAGAAAAGCCCGGAGAGCTCCCGCTCGTCTATACTATTATCGAATAAAGGTAAACCGAATTGAAAACTTCTGATTTTTACTATGATCTTCCTCATGAACTCATCGCGCAGTCTCCCGCGGAAAAGCGCGATATGTCCCGTCTGCTCGTCTATAACAGGGAGACGGGCTCGATAGAGGATAGGATCTTTCATGACGTTATAGATTATCTGGAGCCGGGCGACGTGCTCGTTCGCAACGTTACCAAGGTCATTCCCGCGAGGCTCTATGCAAAGCGCGAAGGAACGGGGGGAGCGATGGAATTCCTGCTCCTCCGCCGCGTGAACGAGACCGACTGGGAATGCCTCGTAAAGCCCGGAAGAAAGGCGCTCCCCGGGAGGGAATTCATAGTGAACGACGAGCTTTCGGTGACCGTTCTCGAATGCCTTGAGGACGGCAACCGCATAGTCCGCCTGAATTATCAGGGCATTTTCGAGGAAGTGCTTGACCGCGCGGGCGAAATGCCGCTCCCGCCCTATATCACCGAAAAGCTCGAGGACAGATCCCGCTATCAGACCGTCTATGCGCGCGATAACGGCTCCGCCGCCGCGCCTACCGCGGGACTGCATTTCACTCCCGAGCTGCTTGAAGCCATTCGCGCGAAGGGCGTCCTTATTGCGGACGTGCTTCTGCACGTCGGGCTCGGGACCTTCCGCCCCGTTTCCGCGGAGAACGTTGAAGATCATCACATGCACTCCGAATTCTGGCAGATAACGGAGGAGGCGGCGGAACTCATCAATTCCGCAAGGCGTGCGGGCGGAAGGATCATATCCGTAGGCACCACGGGCTGCCGTACTCTCGAAAGCGCCGCCGATGATAACGGCGTCGTGCACGCGGGCAGCGGATGGACCGATATTTTCATTACCCCCGGCTATAAGTTTAAAGCGGTGGATGCGCTTATAACCAATTTTCACCTGCCCGAATCCACCCTGCTCATGCTCATTTCCGCCTTCTCCTCGCGTGAGGAGATAATGCGCGTTTATAAGCATGCCGTTGATGAACGATACCGGTTCTTCTCTTTCGGCGACGCGATGCTCATCGTATAAAGCGACGCCGCATGAAACCGGAAACAAGCCAAGCCCTGCTCCGAAACGTCGCCTATCGGCAAACGGAAAAGACGCCCGCCGGCTAAAAGCCATGCGGGCGTTATTGTTTCATTAAGCTCAGCGTTTAAGATAATCGGATGATACGGGGAACTCAAAGTAGGTATCGGGATAAGGCTCGTCTTCAAGAGTGAAGTGCCACCATTCGCAGTCGAGCGGGCGGAAGCCGTTTCGGACCATCGCCCTTTGCAGAAGCATGCGGTTTTGGAACTGCTCCTCGGTAACGCTCCTGTTGGCGGGATGGGAAACCTCGCTGAACAGATCGAAGGGGCTGCCCATGTCAAGCTCTTTGCCTGTTTTCATATCGAGAAGGGTGAGGTCTATCGTACTGCCGCGGGAATGACTTGAAAGCTTTGCTATATAGCCCTTTGCGAACAGCTCCTGCTTTTCGAGCTCCGGGTAGAAATAGGGCTTCATTCGGATATCCTGATCCTCGATGCCCCAGAGCACGAAATGCTTTACCGCACAGACGGGGCGGTACGCGTCAAAAACTTTAAGACGCAGTCCGCGCACCATCATTTCATTTGAGACGGATTTGAGCGCCCGCGCCGCTTCCTTGGTGCATAGCGCGCAGGGTTCCTCATAACCGTCGATACGGTCGCCTATGAAATTGTAGGTCGAGAAATAACGGATCTCCTGTATTATCTGCGGAACGATATCCGAAAGCAGTACGAATCCGGAAGGATCCATAGTGGATTTTGAATAGACGCGGCTCATGCTACCTCCTTGAATGACGGTTCGTTATCTGTAAACGGCGATGGTGAGAATTACGTAGAAAAGGATCATACTGCCGAGGATCACCGCCTGCTTCACACGGTGAGCGGAAAGCAGACCCACGAACTCGCGCACGGCGGCATTGGGCCAGAAATACCATTTCGTTTTAGCGCCTATCCCGACGGCGCGCATCTTAACGCGCCGCGCGGAAAGCCCGCTCCTGAAAACGTGATAATTCGTGGTGGAAAACAGTACTTTTGCGGCGGGATCTTCGGAGAAGATGATCTCCTTTGAATTCCTCATGTTTTCCAATGTGGAGGAGGAGCGGTCCTCCTCGATTATCATTTCTTCCGGGATCCCTTTTTCTATCAAAAAGCGCTTTATGGCCGTGCTTTCGGAATTGACCTCGTTCGGTCCCTGACCGCCGGAAGCGATGAATTTGAGCTCTTTACCGGTTTCGGCCTTCTGCTTGTTATAGAAGGCGAGAGCGCGTTCTATCCTGCCTCTCAAAAGGGGAGTGGGGGTGCCGTCGGGGCGAAGTCCGCAGCCCAAGATTATGATATAGTCCTTGTTAAGATCCGGCTTGTAGCTGACCACTATGATATTTGCGATAATGGCGCCTATCACCATGCATTCGAAATAGAGATAGATAGAAGCGAATATGCTGCTCACAATATCGTGCATCATCACCTCGAACTGGCTGCCTTGCACATAGCGGTCAAACATAAACAGGAACACCTCTCCGGCGATGAGCAGCAGCGCGAGGATTATCCCCAAAACATTCACGAACCTTTTGCGCTCGTGCATAAGCAAAGAGATATTCGATACGCACAGCGCAAGCGAGAAAGCAAGTATGAAAGGCGCGGATAAAAACATGTAATTACTTGCCGAAAAACAAATATCGCTGACAATGTATTCGGCATTATATAAATCGGGATGCGCTAACATCTTTGCAAGAAGGATGACGTTGGTTATCACTACGGTGCAGATAAACAGCGCGAACCCGATGTAGTAGATCGTGTTATAGGAATAAGGGTTGTATTTAAGCTGCTCCTTGAACGCATGGAAAAGCGCCGCCGCGGTCAATGAAAAGAAGGCAATGGTCGCAATGCACATGGGAACGGCAAACCCCTCGCCGCCGAATGCGATAAGCAGAGCAAGACAGGCCGCGTAAACGACGGCAAAAGGAATAAGCCAGTAAAGCTTGGGCTTTTTATCCCTCGTATCAAATCTTACCATTAACGAATACCTCCGGCTTTGATCTGCTGTTACGGCCGTATGACGGGCTCTTTGATCAGCATATCGCTTGAAGAGGGCCGCATACGAAAACATTTTAGCAAAACGGGAACGATATTTCAAGACGCCGAAAGCCTCGGCATAAAAAACGCCTTTCAGGAACGGCGGATCCGGATCCGGAAACGCTCAAAAAAGGCGCGGGAACAAATCAATGAAGATCAGTGCAGACGGAAGAAATAGACGAGATCGGGATCTTCTTCGGGAGAGGCGTTCATTATTTCGTTGAGCTCGCTTATCATTCGGCCTATATTGAGAGTCTGCTGGTACATGCTTTCACGGGTGCACCATACGGCGCTGTTTTGAACGGCCTTCAGTTCCTTCATAAGCGGATTGAGCGCCAGGAATTCATCCATATTGGCGACTTCTCCGCCGATGGTGCTGTTATAAATTATTATATCGGAATTGCGTGCGGTGGCGAAGAAGGTCTCCATTTCGACGTTGACGGTCGCCATGGCGCTTTCGCCGCCGAGATCCTTGAACGCGTATTCGCCTCCGGCAAGTGCTATCATTTTGCTGACGTAATCGCCGGATCTGCGGGCGACCGCATAGCCTGTTCCGCTTATGCGGAAGAAAGCGACGGTCTTGCCCGTATTGGTACCGCCCACGGAAGACATAAGCGCGACCTGTTCGCGAAACAGCGCTTCGGCCTTTTCCTCCTCGCCGAGGATCGCGCCGTAAACCTTTACCCATTCGGTGCGCCCCAGAGGATGCGTTTCGTAGCTTGAACGGTCGATGAGCACCGGCACGCCGAGCTTTTCAAGCTGTGCCTTCACGTCGGAAGCATGCCCTATCATGCCGGATTCAATGGCAAGAGGGCAATTTTCCTTCAAAATAAGCTCGTAATCGGGCTGTGAGTATTTGCCTGCATAAAGAATGAAGCCCGATTCCATCGCCTTACGGGCGTTCTCAATGTACCAGCCCTCGGCCTTCGTGCCGGAAAGGCGTATCGCGTCGAGACGGCCGAGCCCGTCGAAAAGGCACATAACGGCTGTTGCCGCAATATAGATATTCCGGACGGGCCTTTTAAGCACCGCTATATCGGAAGCGATACCTTTGGGCGCATCCATTCCCTCCGGTACGATGAGGAATCTGCCGCCGTCGTTGATGGTAACGAGCTTGTAACCGCCTTCGTACTCGTCTATCGAAAATTCGTGAGCGAAGGAAAGCTCCGTTTTCGAAACGGGCTCCCAACCGTTTCCGAGCGCGCCCGAATTGGGGTGCTCGCGGCAGCCGATAAGCGAAAACAGAGACAGTATTACGAGTGCTAAAGCGGCAATGCGTTTCATAATCCTCCTTTACATAGTGAAAACTTCTGCGCACGCCGAACATGCCGACGCACGCAGAAGACACACGGAGCCAAATCAGTTGGACTTAATGGTGGAACCGTCGAAGCGGATGGTGTAATCGATAAGATGCGGTTCGCTCATGGCTGTGGTGAGAGCCGATACCGCTATATCGCGATCGAGCTCGACGGGTATCTCGAACGTGGAATTGCCCTCGGTATTGACGGGCTCATACTTGACCTCGCCGATCGTCATGTATTCGTAATGGCTGCTCGACCATACGATCACGGCGGTCATTTTTCCGTCCTTCACGGTTATCTTCGCGGGGCTTTCGATGCTCGCCTTGCCGCTTCCGCCGGACAGGGTGACCTCGCAGAGGTACTCGCCGTCCTTTATGGACTCGGCGTTATCGGAAACGGGCTGGGGATTTGATACGGATACCTTATGATCGTACCACTTGCCCTTGGTGCCCACGAGCGCGCAGTCGAATTCCTTATCGAGATAGGGAACGGGGATATCGAAGCCATAGACCTCCTCGGTCGTGCCGTCTTCATATGTGACGGTATCCAGAGTAGGCTGTATGAGCTCGGCGCCTTCCTTCTGCGCATCCTCGGCAAGGCCCGGGAACAGGTTGACCGTGTTCTTGGAAGGCATGGTGATGTGAATGGTCATCTTGCCGTCCTTAACGGTGAGGGTGCCCTTGCCGTGATGGGCCTCGTTCACGTGGAACATGGAGCCGTCCGTCTTGAAATCAGCGGAATAGACTCCGTCCGCGATCGGCGCCTTACCGTCCGGCTTCTGCCCGCACGCGGCGAACAGAAGACACAGGACGGCGGCACAGAGGAAAAATGAAAAAGTCTTTCTGATGTTCATTCGTATTATCAGTTAGCGGAATCAACAGCCGCCTGAGCATGAGCGACGTAAAGCGCCTGGACGTCAGCAAGACGGCCGAGACCGGCGATCTGGCAGTCGATCTTTTCGAACTTCTTGGAAGCGGTGAACATGGAGAGCCAGGATTCGGGATCCTCGGCGTCGGCCATATCGTTATTGGCGTGATCGCCGGCTACGACCATAAGAGGACGGAGCACGACGTTCTTGTAACCGGCGGCGGAAACGGCCTCGATAACGGCTTCGCAGGCGGTCTCTTCGGGCTCGCCCTCAACGGTGCCGATAAATACGTTCTTGTAGCCCAGCGAGTTCATCTGCGCCTGCATCTGGGAATAGCTGACCTTCGCGGTGTGGGAGGTGCCGTGACCCATGAGTACGAAAGCGGTGCCCGCGGCTTCGGCTTCCTCAATGGAGGCAAAACCGGCGTCGGCAACGGCGGCGGCGACAACGGCCTTGGCTACGGCTTCCTTATCGGTGTTGACGGCGGAAGCGTCCGCGCCCACTTCACCGAGGAGAGGCTCGGAAATGATGATCTTTTCGATCTTGTCGGCATACTTGTCGGCGGCGGCCTTGAGCTCGTCATACTCGGCGCCGTGCATAAGGTGGGTGGGCTGGATGACGAGGGTCTTTACGCCGTTGGCGACGGCGCGCTCGAGAGCCTGATCCATGTTGTCGATCTTCTCGTTATCGCGGGCCTGAACGTGGTTGATGATGATCTGCGCGGTGAAGGCGCGGCGCACGCTCCACTCGGGGAATGCGGCGGCAATGGCGTCCTCGATGCCCTTTATGTCAAAAGCGCGGCTGTCATTGAAAGAGGTGCCGAAGGAAACGACGAGCAGCTCCTTTTCGCCGATCTCGTCCGCGTTGCGGGGATCGTCCTTCTTGGCGTCGCCGGTGTCGCGGCCGAAGTAATCGGGATCTGCCTCTTCGCCTTCGACGAGCTCCTTCTGAGCGTCGGTGAGCTTGTCCCACGCGGCCTTTGCGGCGGCGCACTCCTCATCGGTCTTATCGGTGCGGGCCTGAACGTAGATGGCGTCAATGAGCTTGGCGACTTCGTCGGCGAGCTCTTTGTCGGTCTTCTGCGCATCGGGAACGGGCTTCTTCGCACAGGCGGCGAGGCCCAGCGCCATGCAGAGAGCAAGGGCGATGCTAAGGATCTTTACGAGTTTTTTCATTGTAAAACCTCCTGATGTTTAAGCCCCTGAGGGCAAATATTATCCGATAAGAATACGCGTCTGAAATAATAAAAGCGGAGCCTGAATACCGCTCCGCTTAAAGATATGCACACATAAAGCATACCGATCCGCCCCACGACCGAGGGCGCACCGATAACACACATCCAAGCAGGTCTCCTGACTCACGCATCAGCAAAACCGACATCAGCCTTCTCAAGGTTTCCCTCAATGACCGACTTTCGTCACATGACGGTTTCTACGCGCATACAGTGGCGGTACCGTTCCGGATTTGCACCGGATTCCCTATTCTCGCCGCAAAGCCCGAAGGCAGGGCGGCGCACTCAAACGCTTATTCGATTATTTTGAGCATAACTCCCATTAAAGGTTTTGTCAACACGTAAAGCCAATATATTTTCAAAACAGCATTGTTCCGCCATAGCTTGACAAACCGTTTCCCAAACATTAAAATAGCTGTGACGAAAGAACTCGAGTGCCCCCTTTGGCTCAACTGCCTTTGGGGGAGAATAGACAATCGGGTGAAAATCCCGAGCGGAACCGCCGCCGTAAGCGCGAAGGCGGGAGCGGACGAAAGTCGGCCATTGGGCAATTTGCCCGAGAAGGCGCTCCCAAAGCCGTTGATGCGCAAGCCGGAAGACCTGCTTGAGTGAGCCTTGAGCCGAAGGACAGAAGGCGGAGGCGTTTGTTTAAGTGCGGAAAAACGGCCGTGCATGCTTATTGCCATGCGCGGTCTTTTATTGTTTTTTCGGAGGAGATATGCGCGCCGAAAACGCTTCAAAAAGAAATACGGTAAGCCGCTTCGCCGCAGTGATGCTGCTTCTTTTCGGTCTGCTCGCGGCGGCGCTGTTTCTGAATCTCGCGATAGGCTCCGTGCGCCTGACCCTCGGGGAGATCCGAGCGCTCCTGTTTAACGGAAAGGACGCATCGACAGAAAGCATTATCCTCTTCAACGTCCGAATGCCGCGAATGCTTTTGGCGGCGCTTTTGGGCGGCGCGCTCGCGGTTTCGGGCTTCCTGCTCCAAAGCTTCTTCCGCAATCCGATAGCGGGTCCGTTCGTGCTCGGCATATCCTCGGGCGCCAAAATGATAGTGGGGATCACGATGATATTCCTGACGGGCAGGATCGCCATGAGCCCGGGAGTGACGGTAGCCGCTGCCTTTTTGGGCTCGCTGCTAATAACCGCGCTCGTACTGCTCTTTTCCCAGAAGGTCAAGAACATGGAGCTGCTGCTCGTGGTCGGCATAATGGTGGGGTATATCTGCTCTGCGGTCACCGATATGGCGGTCACTTTCGCTTCCGAACAGGATATAGTCAATCTCAAATACTGGTCCATGGGAACCTTCTCGGGAAAGGGCTGGGATTCGGTCGTTACGGCGGCCGTCATCTGCCTGCCCGCGGTATT
>JAEEGL012069149.1_pt1 | contig 19706 bp, 12 predicted proteins | sample 9134231 | NCBI WGS metagenome assembly JAEEGL01 (sample SAMN16246548, study PRJNA631951) | gut metagenome | biome: gut microbiome; feature: rumen; material: fiber-attached | host: Bos | place: Iran: Karaj | collected 2018-10 | reverse complement strand
GGGCTCTGTCTCCGGCCTGAAAATGAGCGCGCTCCGCCAGAAAAGACATACCAACTTCTGAATATCAAGCGTTTGGTATGTCTCGGGCTCTGTCTCCGGCCTGAAAATGGGCGAGCTCCGTCCGAAAAGACATACCAAATTCTGAATATCAAGCTTTTGGTATGTCTCGGGCTCTGTCTGCGATCCAAAAATGAGATATGTGTCTATATAATTTACGATTTATGGAGTAGAGCCTCACCTGCAGCATCTATGTCTGTACTTAGACACACAAAACTGTATACTTGCTTCTTTGGGGAAATCAGTTATTCAAGGCCGGACAATGTGGCAAATATAATAGATATTACAGAGAAGCCGTCAAATCTTAGAATCTAGCTTATTCTTAATCACTTCTTTTTCTTTGAAGCAAGCTTTACAGCCGCAAATGCCAAAGCAAGAGTGCCTGCGAAGGCACCGGCGCCTATCATCACTGCTCCGGCTGGAGTCAGGCCCCCGCTCTTTCTTCCGCTTTCTCTGTTCTGAGTGGAGTCTGCAGGCGAATAATCACTTCCGTTATTATCTTTCGCTTCCGTATTATTGAGAACTGTCCCGGAATCGGTATCGTAACGCACGTCGATTCCGCCCTCAGGGACAGACATTGACCATACTTTCAACGAATCGATTTGGGCGTTTCCGTCCGCCTTTAAATATAAGCCGTCGGCATTTGTAAGAGTATATAGTATTCCCTGTACAGCGGCTTCGCCGCCGTTTCCGAATATGTCATAGCAGATCTTATCCATCATCAGGCGCAGATAGAGTTTTCCGTCGTCCGAAAGATGTACCTCCGGATCATATACGCCGTTCCATACCTCACCGCCTTTGGTTATATACAGTTTCTTCTCGGAAACGCAGTAACGGATCATAAGCTCGGCGGAATCACCTGCTGCACGTAGACCGAACTCGATATTATCTGCGGTTCCGGGCGTTATCACGGCTTCAATATCGAAGCAATCTGAATTAATGCCGGAAAGCGGATTTGATGAACCGGGTCCAAGGTCGATCCCGGAAGCAGAATAAAGAAGCATTGACCGGATAAAGCTGATCTCATCCACCGGATAGCGGAACAGTTTCATCTGGCCGCCCACGGTGCGAAGTGTGTTCACCAGCGGGATTGATTGGGCAGAATTCCAGATCTTGTCTCTCCAGTTATGATACGGATCCCTTATCCAGCTCATTGACACGCGCCTTCCGAGCGGATCTGTGTAAAACGTCTGTGTGGCGTATATTTCCGGTGCCTTGATCCCCGGGATCTGATCCGCAATGCCGTTCAAGTTCATGATCGGATCGGTCTCTGGCAAGTATTTAACGTTTCCGCGGTCAGTCACTGCAAGGTCGCCTATCAGATATGACACGCCGCCAAGAGTCAATATCCATTTTTTGTTGTTTTCGTCACCGTTGAAAGGCAGGCAGAACAGGTCCGGGCACTCACATTCTACAGTCTTTCCGGATACATCGCGAACGATTCCTCCGCTTACTTTCCAGTTAATAAGGTCGTTTGATGTGAAAAGGTACGTATTGCCGCAAGTCACCATGATCCAGCAACCGCCGCCTTCCAGAGCCTCGTTTTCGTACCAGATAACTTTAGGATCGCGCAACCCCATTCCGTAGCGGTTCGCGGTATTTTTAACAACGGGATTCCCGTCGTATCTGATCCATGTCACGCCTCCGTCTTTTGAATATGCCATACTGATTTTAGCCATGCCATACGTCTCGTCGCCGTAAACACTTGCGTAAAACACCATCAGTCTGGATTCGGGCGGGACAGAATCGTCAAAAAGTCCGGAGGTATTGTTGCGGTCAACTACCCCTGACCCGGACCAGGCTGCTCCAAGCCTGTCAGGAGTAAGAGCCATCGGCAATTCGGTCCAGGTTATAAGATTGTCCGAGACCGCGTGTCCCCAGCCTGTGGTGCGTGTACGCTCGTCCAATCCTGTGGCGAACGGCCGGTTACACTGGAAAAACAGATGATAAAGGCCGGTCTGTGCATCATATACGAGGCCGTTAGGGTCGTTCATTTGATACCGATATGGAGTAAAATGGTAAACCGGGCGGGTCAATTCGGAATATAATCCTTCCGGAAGTCTTTCAACGTTGAGATATACCGTCTCTTCCTTTTCTCCATCCGACGCGGTGAGAGTAAAAATATTGAAACCGGGATTAAGTTTCTGTTCTTTCGCAGTCTCGGGTAAAATAGATACGCCGTCAATGTTGACCAAAACGTTCGCTTTGGCATGGACAACAATTTCAACCTGCTCTGTTTCAGCTCCAAAAGCACCCGACATGAGCATATTGTCCCCGCCCTGAAAGCGGTCGATTTCTTCCTCTCCCACACGTACGCCTAAAATAAGGCGCTCGGAAGTTGCCCCGGCTGCATTCGAACCGATCAGCGCAGTACACATTATTATCACTCCAATCAATATTATTGCTATCCTTTTCATAGGATCTATCCTCTAACTGTTTATTGTATCCGCGGGAGTATTTCAGGCAATATAATAGTAAACATATTACATGGCTTTTTTGCGTTTTTTCAGCAGTACCACGATCACTACTACAGCAGCGGCAGCTATACCGGCAAAAACAAACGGCAGCGGGCTTACACCATTTGATTTTCCGACATTATCGGTCTTGGAAGTATCTTTGGAAGAATTATTAACGCCGGACTCTTTAGTCACAGAAGGCGCTGCCGTTTCTTCCCGGTGCGTCGCCACAGATGTTTGCACTGGTGTTTGCGTAGGAACGTCAGAAGGCACTTCGGAAGGTGCTTCTGTAGGGGCTTGCGTAGGAGCATCGGTAGGAGTCTGCGTTTCCGCTATTTCTTCTCCCTTTTCCGGTTCGCGCTGAACGAAAAAGCCTTCAAAAACAGACCAGTTTTCACCTGTTCCTTCTTTTGCCAGCGAAGCAGACGCTCTGACCTCAACCGTATGCTTCCCGGGAGCAAGGTCGCTTATAAAGCACAGTACAGATGGGGCATTTGCCGTTTGAAGCATGAACTGCCCCTCGCTTTTCCCGTCTACAAAAACTTCAAATCCGCCTTTTTCCGCGATAACGCCCACGCAATTACCTTCAAACGTATAATTGACGACGGCATCTCCGCCGGTAAACATAGCATTTCCGTTAATATGAGCGTTGTCTGAAGTGCTTGACATTCCCGACTGAGAAATGCCGATAGCGGTATCGTCGATTATGATATAATCACTAAGATCCTGCCCGTTCGTTATGATCTTATTTCTCTCTGCTTCGGAAATATCCTGCCTGCCCGGGTCAAATTCCGAATCACCGCCTGTTGCAGAACCATTTCCGGGAACAGTCTGGACAATAAACCCTTCTATGACACTGTAATTTTCTCCAATCTTTTCAGTTGCCAGGTCCGGATCCGATACCAGAGTGATCGTATGATAAGTGTTATCGAGGTTTTCTATATAATATATAAGCTGAGGCGCTCCGGCAGAAGAAGCCCAAATGACGTCAGTTTCTTCATCGTCGATATATACGGTAAATGCTCCTTTTTCAATAATAACGCCAACTGCATTGCCTTCGAATCCGAGCATCATCGATCCTGAACCACCTGTAAATCTGGCCTGCCCCATAAGATGGACCGAATGAACGGTCTCGGCAAGATCACTTATTACCACTTCTTCTGAAGTATCATCAATGACGGTAAACTCCGAGATGTCATACCCTCTTGTCAGTATTCTTGCCTTTTCCTCTTCCGTAACGTCTTCCGCAAACGACAGACACGCAGCGGACAATATGAGCGCAGCCATAAGGCACAAGGCAGCCATTGTTTTCTTCACGATATTATTCATAAACATAATTCACACCTTCACAGACTTCTAAAAATGTTATTTTTTCTGTTTATTTTTCCGCTTTTTGTTTGCGGTACTGATCGCAACTCCTGCGCAGGCGCCTACTGCAACTGTGGCAGCTATCCCCGTGCCGATTGTAAGCGCGGGCTCTATACGCCTGTATAAGGACGAGCCATCCGTTTTTTCCCCAGAGGCAGCATCAGAAAGATATAAATAATTAAATCTTCCGTTTGGTGCGACGTCACCGTTCTCATAGAATTTAAGAATATCTCCCGGAGCAGAACCGTCCTCACAGTATTCGACCAGCGTGTTGTCTGCCCACTTAAATTCGATACTGAACGAGCTCTGATCGATCCCAATGAGTGCTCTGGGTACAGCAACAACAAATTTGTTTCCACTGCAGAACCATGGAATATTGTCAGACGCGGTCGCCCAATTCCAGCCGCCAAGATTTTTTTCGAGTTTTAGAGGCCCGTCAGTAACGGCAAGACGGTTGACAACATAATTGTACCCTTCCCATGACTCTCCATCACCTGTTTTGATATAAAGGCTCATCCATCCGTCTGTTCCTTTTCCGGTAATATCTCTTGTAGTTTCTGCATAAAAAAAGATATTCTCCTCGTTGTGGAAAACCTTCAGCAACTTAAAATCGTTGCGTCCGGTAGTATTGACAAGCTCACTGCCTCCTATTCCCTTTGTATTCCGCAAAAGAGCATCATTTACACTGTCTTCATAAACATAGCCTACTTCATCCCATATGCCGGTATCAGGAGAATCAAAATTAAATGCAAGCCCTGGATACTCTTTGGCAGGAGCAAGTGCACCTGTACCTTTGAATCTCCTTATGTTTATGCAAAGCTGATTATAAAAGTTATCGCCAAGATTTCCCTGACGCGTAGGTTCTATATCCCTTGAAAACTCAGTAGTAAAACAATCGCAGAATCCTCCGCCAGGGAGGACAGGGTCTTCCGAGCAGCGTGCCCAGTCCGGGATTTTTAAGAATCTTGCCGCTATCCACTCATTCCAGCCCGTGATGAAAAGTACAGAAGGATCGATTTCTATTGCACGGTCAAATTGCTGCTGCAAATTTGCGCCGTATTCGCTGCCGTACATCGAACTGACAGGATTCTTCAACAATTTATTGTCACCGCCACTCACGTAGCTTCTTCCGTGAGCAATATAATTCCCGTCAGAGTCGGTCGCACTCATAAAATCCAGTGACGTCGACCAGTTCTGAGCAACACTTACCGCCACCATTTCCTTAGGATCATCTGCAGTATAACACGGTTCCTGAGGATAATTAGACAGCCACGACCATGCGTTCGGCCCGTCTACAGGTGTGTAAAGCGGCCAGGGACGGCGGTATGTCCAATAATCTTTTATATCTTCTGAAACAGCCACGTCCTGTGCCAGCACCAGGGGCTTCCCTTCCCACCGGAACCAAAGTTCATTATATTCGTTTTTTGAATAGTAATCTTTATAAAACCTCATGAGTGCCGGCCCGTTTGAATTGCCGTCCCAGGTTAGCAAAAGCGCAACCTGAGGCGTAGCGCCACCCTCAGTTCGAATAGTCAGATAAGTATTTAGGAGTTTCGTCAATGCCGCCCGATTATAGGACGATTCGTTATGCACGCCTCCGACACAGTAATTCGAATAATCGATCACTATGGCGTCAATTCCTGCGTCCGTAAGCATCTGCGCATGTTTTCTGATAACGTATTCGTCGTTATCGAGGTTATAAAAGCCAAATAGCGGTTCTCCCCAATAATGATAGCTGATCTCCGGCCCCCAAAGCGAGGCCTTTGACGCAGCGTCAGGATCCTGCTCAAATATAGCGGAAACATTTCGCGGAGCTTTTTTATCTCCCAATACAGTGGAACGCATGAAATCATTGTGCCAGAGATGATAGAAAATTAAAGCATACTTGCCTTCACGCACACTATTTTCACGACCAGGCTCCTGAGCGGATCTGCCCAGAGCGTCTGTAAGTGCCCATGTATCACTTTTATTATATGTCTGCTTTTCACCGTCAGAAGCAGTTCTATTCACATTCTGTCCCCGATCCGTCATAAAAAAAACTTCCTCTCTTGCTTCGGAAGCAGAAAAAGAAACATACAGAAAGATATCTGCTAAAAATACTGCCATAATGAAGTAAAGCAATAATTTCTTAAAAAACACTTTCATAGTTATCTTTTCCTTTTGCTAGATTTTATTATAGTGAGGAGAGACCCGAATTTGTTTCCAGACCTCTCCTCAGAGATCTTGATCCCGCTCAGAAGCAGACTATAAGCGGAGTATGATCCGGTCTGCCGGTCAGGTGCGTTTTTTCGAGAAGGCTGCCTTGAACACAACCATAAGTGCAAAGCCGGCAATTATGGCAAGCACAAACGGAAGCATCGTGTCGTCTCCGGTCGATGGTACTGTTTCACCGGAAGTATCCGGTTCGCTTGTAGGATCCGTTTTATCGGTTGCCGGAGCCTCTGTATTTACAGGCTCCTCCGTCTTTTCTTCCGTAGGTTCAGTAGTAATTACGGTTTCTTCTTTACCGGGTTCACGCTGAACGAAGAAACCTTCAAAAACGGACCAGGATTCGCCCGTTCCCTCTGTTGCAAGCGAAGCAGAGATCTTGACTTCTATAGTATGTGTTCCAGGCTCAAGACCGCTGATGAGACAAAGTACAGAAGGCCCTCCGGCAGGTTTTAGAGTGAATTGACCTTTATTATTACCGTCTACAAGAACATCAAACCCGCCTTTTTCGACGATAACACCTACGCTTGTTCCTTCAAACGTATAAGTGACGGAACCGTTTCCTCCTGTGAAAAAAGCACTTCCATTAAGATGAATATCATTTGATGTAGAAGATAAACCGCTTTGTACAACTCCCGCTGCAGTATCGTCAATAATAATGTAATCTTTAAGATCGTATTCTCCTGTTATTATTTTATTTCTTTCTTCTAAGGAAATATCCTGCTTTGTCGGATCAAATTCAGAATTTCCTCCAGTGGCAGATCCTTTACCAGGGACTGTCTGAACAAAAAATCCTTCTATTACACTGTAATTTTCTCCGGTTTTTTCCGTAGCAAGCTCAGGTTCAGTTCTAACGGTTATATTATGATCCGTGTTATCCAGATCTTCCGTATAGAATACGATTTGAGGGGCGCTTGAAGAAGAAGCCCACACCTTATCAATCTCTTCGTCATCGATAAAAATAGTATATGCTCCTTTCTCAATAATAACTCCGACGGCGTTTCCTTCGAATTCGAGTGTCATAGTACCTGCACCGCCTGTAAATTTGGCCTGCCCCATAAGATGGAACGGGCTTTGGGTTTCAGCAAGATCTGAGATAATGACTTCATCCGCCGTATCGTCAATTACTGTAAACTCTGAGATATCATATCCCCTCGTCAATATCCGTGCTTTTTCTTCTTCTGTAACGTCCTCCGCAAAGGATACCGCCGCAAAAAGCATTACGAGCGATGTAAGAACCGACAGAATGATCACTAATTTTTTCATTTTCTTCACTTTCCTCTCATTTATTGATTTTTATAAGCCTATGAACAGGCCCGGCTGTTTCTTGTCAATCAGAACATTGTTTTTCCGGACCGCTCTTTTTTGGTTTTTTGTTACTTCAGTTGATGGTATTCACAACACGCGCATATGAATGCGATTTTTTTTAACAAGATTAAACCGTACGCACCTGCTTCGTATGCAAATGACATCTTATACGGTTTTATTGAAGGTTCACGTTGATTGCTGTTAGGAAACACAGAAGCATATTTCGCTCCGCCAGACCCAGCGCCGTTTTAGAACGTCATGCTGCATAAAAAGTATAGCCATTAAAATACCAGATTAACATTTCCAGGTCATAAGCAAACACCTCCTGTTCGGATTTAACGGTTTGATTATACCCCGGGCAATAAGTAATTTATAGCTGACTACGACTTGAACTTTTTTTAGTCTTTTTCGACAATTTTACTTTAATTTAGCTTTTAAACAAAGCCGTTTTAACCATGCATTCCGCCTTAATAGCGGCAAAACCCACATTCCCGGTTACAGCTTCCGGTCCTGTATAAAGTCTGCAGAACTGTATCTGATTGAGCGACCATGAAAGAAAGCCCGTTTCGGGATTATACTCGATCTCAAGTTCATGAATAAAACCGGGGACAGTTTCATTTTCCAGCAATAGCCTTGAACCGGCTTTTTTACCTTGTACTATAATACTAACCTCCTGCTTCCCGGAGTCGATGATTATCCCGGAATAGTTCTGTTGCAGCTTGCTGGCATTAAAAAACTCTTTAATACCGAACAGGAGTCCGAAACCCTGACCGTCGAAACTGCATGAAACTGAATATTTAAACGCGCAGGGTTCGTTTACGCAGGTACCTCCTACCGCAAACACAGTCTGGTCAATATTGAGCGCGTGCATTCCTTCAGGTGTCTGCCTCCAGATCTCCGGCAGTCCCACCCATCCAGTTATGTTTGACAGGAACGATACGTGCGATACGTCCACCGGATGCTTGCGGAACTGAGCAGGCGTCATACCGTATCTATGTTTGAAATCGCTGTAAAAAAGTTTACTGCTAGTATACCCGCAATAGTCCATTATGACCCCAATATTTGCATCAGAACTAAGCAGCTGAATCGCAGCCTGTTCCATCCTGAGCTTTTTCTTGAATTCGCTGAATGTCATTCCGACCTTGCGCTTGAAGAAAGTCGAAAAATATTTGGGTGAAATATGTATTTGATTTGCTACTGTCTCCGATGGTGCGTTCGGAATAATCACTCCTCTAGTATAATACGACGAAACAAGAGCAATAAGATCTTCCCGACTAATATCTGACCTTGCTGAGTTTCTGCCTCTGCGGCATGCAAATGCGTATTTCAGAAGAAGAGCCTCAAGTTCCGCACGCAATATTTCCTGATATCCTTTATTTTTCTGGCGGTATTCTTCCAGCATGATTTTCAGAAGTTTTCCTGCATCCTTCAGCTTTACCGATATCGGTTTTATCATGCACTCCGGATCAAAGCGCTGGAGCAGGTCTGCCCCGCTGTGCTGTATATCCATGCCTTGAAGCAGAACGGAAGGGCGAAAGCAGCAATTGATCCATGCAAAGTCGCGTGTAAGTGGTTCAAATCGATGCATATCACTTACAGATACAAACAGAAAATCTCCTGCCTGCACATTGACAGACGCGCCATTTTCAAAATAGCCGCCCATGCCTTCACTTATATAAGTGATCTCGGCAAAATCATGGTTATGCAGTAGCTCGCCCTGGCGGAAGAGTGATTCTTTCAGAAATATCTTTTCACCTGCTTCAGCAAAATGATCAAAGCGGTACTTTTCATATTCCTGCTGTTTCATTTCATACCTCCGCTGTTTAATCAAAGATTTGTATTCATTTTATCACTTGTTTTAATAAATCACAATCCCTTAAAAAGGAACCGGACAGAGTTCATGCATGAATCTGAACGATATTTAATATCACTCAAATAGGCGATACGTACGATGATTCTTTTTCTGAAGAACTGACAGAATAAAGACAGACATATAAGGTTAAATACAATTAGCCTTAAATAATAGTATTGACTATCACACTATAATTTCAGGATGCAAGACGTCTGATAATACTGCACATTACCGGCGTGGCACACGATCCGCCATTTCTTTAATTTGTGTGCCAAAGTTGACCGCCGCCAAAATGAAAGACGGCGCCCCGCCTAAAGCATGGATCTTCAGTGCGCTGCTGGATACCGTCCTTCTAGCTTCGGCAATCATCTCTTTTCACACGTCAGGTCCGGGCAAACGCAACTGCATACGAAAGTTCCTAGTTTACCAGTTGCTATTCCTCCCCCCTTATGCTACAATATCGGCATCAAATACCGTTTCAAGGAGTTAATTATGGCTGATCTGACACAAAAACCGATTGACCACAACGTCGATGCGCCCGGGCAGCCGATATCGGATCGCAAACGCAAAAAGCGCGAAAAAAACCTGATATTCTACCCGCTGGGCACTATTGGCCGCGACATGATGTACTACTTGTTCACCAGTTGCCTCTTCACTTACATCATGCTCACAAAGCAGCTCACAAACTCGCAGCTGCTTGCTATCACCGCTATCATGGTCGCAGCACGTATCTTCGATGCGCTGAACGATCCGATCATGGGCAACATCATCGAGCGCACCCGCACGAAATGGGGCAAATTCAAGCCGTGGCTTCTGGCAGGCGTACTTTCCACGTCCGTTGTCATATTCCTGGCGTTCAACACGTCGCTTCAGGGCTGGGCGTTCATCGTATTCTTCGGCATCATCTACTTCGCGTACAGCATCACGTACACGATGCATGACATCGCATACTGGGGCATGATACCGGCAATGTCGCGCGACGCGGATCTAAGGAACCAGTACACTTCGCGGGCAACGTTCTGCGCCGGCATAGGCTCGACGCTCGCATCATTCCTTATCCCCATGCTCACGGTCGGTAAAGGTGCTCTGGGCGGCAGCGCAGGCAAAGCTTACGGCATAATCGCACTTGTCATTGCCATCCTCGGCCCGCTGTTCATTCTCTTCCCTCTTCTGGGAGCTAAAGAAAACCGCGACGAGCTTGCCGAACCCAAATCGAAACTTAACTTCAAACGCATATTGCGCACAATAACTCAGAACGACCAGCTCAGATGGATGATTCTTATATTCCTGATCCAGCAGATCGGAAACTCCCTTGTTTTCGGCGGGATCGGTACGTATTTCGTATACTTCCGTTTCGGCTATGCAGGCGGTCTGTATTCTATCTTCTCGATCGTCGGCGTCGCGGCAACGGCAGTGCTGATGCTCATCTTCCCCGCTCTTTCGAGAAAATTCACGCGCCGTCAGCTCATGACCCTCGGCATCATTATGGTCGCCGTCGGCAGCGTTATCGAGATAATCGGCGGCATCCTGCTCCCGGGCAATATGTTTGGATTCGCGGTGGTAACGATCGGCTACATGCTGGTCAATCTCGGTCTGTACGGATTCTACCTTATTATGATGATCTCGATCGTAAATACAGTCGAGTACAATGAACTTAAGACCGGTCACCGCAATGAAGCTATCATCACTTCTATGAGACCTCTGCTTACAAAAATGGGCAGCGCTATAGTAGCCGCGTTCACGTCGCTCACGTTCATCATTTTCAAGGTCGTCGAGAAAACAAACGCGATCGCTGATTTTGAACAGCAGGCAGAGCTTGGCAAGATCACAGACGATGCGCGTCTGGAAGGCATAAACGGAGTCATCGGTACCGTCGGTTCGTGGCAGACCACAGGCCTCCTGCTGGCAATGGTGATCATTCCGCTCGTGTTCGGTTTCGTCTCTTACATACTGTACCAGAAATTCTACAAGCTTGACGAAAAGACATACGACAATATCTGCGCTCAGTTGGAAGAGAGAAAGGCGGCTGAAGTTGCGGAAGTTTCAGAAGTTTCAGAAGCCTCCGAAGCCGGCATGAACAAAGCAGAGTAATATCTCATTTCCAAGGACACTGAATAGGGCTGTAACAATACTCACAGTCAATCAAAATGAAGATGAGCTTGAATTTGCCGAGCAGCGGTACATTCAAGCTCTTTTCCTGTTTCCGTGAAAAGTTTTATAAAAAACGTGGGATGCGCCGGCTTAAGTTTGCCGGCCGCAAGGTTTATCATGGCGGCAATTCCTCAAACATTTTGTAGTCCGTTTTCTGCGGCGCTGTCTTTTACTTCGTGGTCAATCAACATTGGCACACAACCTCAATGATTTCTTCCTTTTTGGCCATATACAGTCCTCTTTTGTGATATTTTCGTTTGAGATGCCAATTTGGCATCTCAAAAAACATTCTTCTTGCGGGATTTTTGGCACCACGTATACATATTATTCTATTCCCACTCCACCGTTGCCGGCGGTTTGGACGTGATATCGTAAACGACGCGGCTCACGCCCTTGACCTCGTTAGTGATGCGGGCGGAAACTTTTGCCAGCAGCTCCATCGGAAGCCTCGACCAGTCCGCGGTCATAAAATCATCCGTTGACACCGCGCGAAGAGCGACAGTGCAGCCGTACGTCCTCGCGTCACCCATCACTCCCACCGTTCGCGTATCGGTGAGCACCGCAAAATACTGGTTAGTATCGCGCTCAAGTCCGGCGTTCATTATTTCTTCCCTGAAAATCGCATCAGCCTCGCGCAGCACGGAAAGCTTATCCCGGGTGACCTCACCTATGACGCGGATCGCAAGGCCGGGGCCGGGGAAAGGCTGGCGCCAGACGAGTTCGTACGGTATCCCGAGTTCGATCCCGACGCGCCGCACTTCGTCCTTAAACAAAGTTCTGAGAGGCTCGGCGATCTCGTCAAATTCAATTACGGAAGGCAGACCGCCCACGTTGTGGTGGCTCTTTATCGTGTCCGCGTCACCCGCGCCGCTCTCTATCACGTCCGGATAGATCGTACCCTGCGCCAGCACGCTCACTTTTCCGAGCTTTTTAGCCTCGTCCTCAAACACGCGTATAAACTCTTCACCGATGATCTTGCGCTTACGCTCCGGCTCTGTAACACCTTTAAGCCTCGCCAGAAACCTGTCAGCCGCATTGACCCTTATAAGATTAAGCCCGAAGCGCCCCTTGAACGTCTTTTCGACGATATCTCCTTCATCCTTGCGCAGAAGGCCGTGGTCAACAAAAACGCACGTCAGATCGTCTCCCACCGCTTTGTGGAGCAGCACCGCTGCCACGGAGGAGTCAACGCCTCCCGAAAGCGCCATCAGCACCTTTTTCCCCGCGAGCGACTCACGCAGCTGCCTGACGGCCGATTCCGCGAAATTGCCCGCCGTCCAATCTCCGGAAAGCCCGCAGATATCGTACAGAAAGTTACGCAAAAGCCTTTGCCCGAAGCGCGTGTGAGTAACCTCCGGATGGAACTGAACGCCGTAAACATTCTTTTTCGCATTATACATTGCCGCGCAGGGGCAATTATCCGTGACTCCGCATACGCTGTACCCTTCCGGCACGCGGCTCACGTAATCGGTGTGGCTCATCCAGCACACGTCCTTCTCCGGCACGCCCTTGAACAGCGGGCAATCGCGGTCGGTCACGCGGTGCTCTACCATACCGTACTCGCTCGTCTCCCCCGCGGACTCTATCGCGCCGCCGTCAATATAAGCGATCAGCTGGCAGCCGTAGCAGATGCCGAGCACCGGTATGCCAAGCTCCAGCACCGCCTGCGGATAATGCGGAGAAGCCGGGTCGTAAACGCTGTTCGGACCGCCCGTAAAAATAATGCCCCGGTAGCCCGAATCGCGTATCATCTCAGGTGAAATGCGGTTATACGGAACGATCTCCGCAAAAACGTGCTGGTCGCGGACCCTGCGCGCGATCAGCTGATTGTATTGACCGCCAAAATCCAGAACGAGGACCTTCTCCATTGTGAACCTCCGAAAAAACTATGGCCTGAAAAAACAAATTGACTGTAGGATATATGTAACTATATAGTATCCGTAACTATATAGTATCCGCGTCAGATAGTGATGCCGCCGGAAAGATCTTTCAAGTCCGCCTGAGCGAGCAGCGGTCCCAATGCTTTCAGATACCGCTCCACCTGCTCTGCGCACCTGCCCGTATAAAGCGAAGGATCCAGCAGCGCTTCGATCTCCTCCGCTGTCATACCGAATTCGGGCCGCATCGCTAAAAGCTCCGTAAGCCCCGGATCCTTCCCCTCTTTCATGCGCGCCGTTGCCTCCATCGAACATACGCGCACGATCTCGTGAAGCTGCTGCCTGTCGCCGCCGCGCCTGACGCCTTCCATCATTAGATTTTCGGTGGCAATGAACGGCATGTACTCGCGGATAGCGCGGTCAACCATTTTTTCATTGACCCTGAGCCCCGCCGTGACGTTCGCGGCGAGCCTGAGTATGGCGTCTGCGCACAAGAAACCTTCGGGCATGGATATGCGCCTGTTAGCAGAGTCATCGAGCGTGCGCTCCAGCCACTGCGTAGAGGCCGTAGAAGCGGCGTTTGCCGAAAGAGACATAAGATACCGGGAAAGGGAGCAAATGCGCTCAGAACGCATAGGATTGCGCTTGTAGGCCATTGCAGACGAACCTATCTGATCCGCTTCGAACGGTTCTTCTATCTGCCTGTCGTGCTGGAGCAGCCGGATGTCTTCCGCCATGCGGTAAAGGCTCTGTGCGACGGAGCTCAGGCAGTTTATGATCCTGCTGTCCGTCTTCCGCGGATAAGTCTGTCCGCACACCGGGAAGCACTCATCAAACCCGAATTCTGCGCTGATCATCCTGTTCATCTCGTCTATCTTCGCTCCGTCGCCGTCGAACAGTTCCATGAAGCTGGCCTCGGTACCGGTCGTTCCGCGCGAGCCTAAAAATTTCAGCGAGCCGATAACGAAATCCAGCTCGTGAAGATCCGATTCAAGATCCTGGAGCCAGAGCGAGGCGCGTTTTCCGACCGTAACAGGCTGCGCAGGCTGGTAATGCGTATATCCGAGCGTTGGAAGCGACTTATATTTCTCCGCAAACTTTGAAAGATTGACCATGACCCCAAGCAGCTCCGAGCGGATATACCGAAGCGCATCCCTGTAAATAATAAGATCCGCGTTGTCCGTAACGTAACAGCTCGTCGCACCGAGATGGATGATCCCGGCGCTTCCCGGGGCTGCGAGTCCGTACGCGTAAACGTGGGCCATAACGTCGTGCCTCACCTGCTTTTCGCGCGCGGCTGCGGCGTCAAAATCGATGTCTTCTATATGGGCTTCGAGTTCTCTTACCTGCTCTTCGCTCACCGGGAGCCCGAGCTTGTGTTCTGCGCGTGCAAGCGCGGTCCAAAGTCTGCGCCAGGTCTCTATGCGCGTCCTTTGCGAGAAAAGCCTCAGCATGTACTCAGAAGCGTACCTCGATGATAACGGCGATTCGTACTGATCTTTCATACTTTATTCACCTGCACCTGTCAGATCCTCATGCCCTGCTCAGCGGATTATTATACTGTCGCGCTCAGGCCCGACCGAAACGTATTTGATGTGAGCTCCGATACGCTCCTCGATAAACAGCACGTACGCGCGCGCCGCCTCTGGAAGTTCCTCCCACGTACGGATCCCGGAGATGTCTGTCCCCCATCCGTCGAGGTATTCGAAAACCGGTTTTGCGTCACCCAGCGCCGCCGGGAACGGGAACTCGTCAGTCTGTATGCCGTTGACAATATAATGAGTACAAACCGGGATCTTTTCCATATAGCTCAGTACGTCGAGTTTGGTGAGGGCAATGTCGGTCGCTCCCTGCGTCTCTACGCCGTACCTGGTGGCAACGATATCGAGCGGTCCTACGCGCCTCGGCCTGCCCGTCTTCGCGCCGTATTCAAATCCCGCGTCCCTGAGCCTTACCGCTTCCTGTCCGAACCATTCGCACGTAAACGGGCCTTCGCCTACGCACGTGGAATACGCCTTAACAACGCCTATTATTTCGTCAATTTTCGCTCCCGGAAGACCGCTGCCTACCGGTGCGTACGCGGCAATTGCGTTCGACGACGTCGTATAAGGATATATGCCGTAATCCAGATCGCGAAGCGCTCCGAGCTGGGCCTCAAACAGTATGCTTTTTCCGCCTTTCACGGCTTTTTTGAGGTACGCGCCCGTGTCGCATATGAACGGCTTGATCAGTTCGCAATAATTACAGAGCCATTTTTCAAGCTCATCCATAGTATGCGCAGGAGCTCCGTAAACTTTCGTGATTATAAGATTCTTCCATTCGAGCAGATCTTTAAGGTGTGCTTTAAGTTCGTCAGGATAGAAAAGCTCGCCCGCGAGCACCGTCTTTTTCTGATATTTATCGGAATAGAACGGAGCGATGCCCTGCTTCGTTGACCCGTACTTTTTATCCGCGAGCCTCGCTTCTTCGAGCGCGTCAAGTTCGCGGTGCCACGGGAGCAGGAGCGACGCTCTGTCGCTTATTTTAAGATTATCGGGGGTTATCGGCACGCCTTTGGCGGCAACGTCTTTGATCTCTTTGAGCAGGTTTTCGGGGTCAAGCGCAACGCCGTTTCCGAGGATATTGACGACGCCGTTCCTGAATATTCCGGAAGGCAGCAGATGAAGGGCAAACTTTCCGTATTCATTGATAACGGTGTGGCCCGCGTTGCCGCCGCCCTGATAGCGTACGACGATATCGTATTTTTCCGTTAGCAGGTCAACCATCCTGCCTTTTCCTTCGTCTCCCCAGTTGATTCCTACGATTGCACAATTTGACATAAAAAACCCTCCATCCTTCCGTAATACTGTCTTCCGCCCCGCCCTCAGGCACGTTGAACTCCCTAAACTCCATTTAAACTTCTGCGAAGCCGGATAGATGACTAAGAATTTTGTTTGACCGAAATGCGAACCAATTCCAGGGTTCGCATGAGACCCAAAATTCGTGTCATCATCCGGTTCGCCTCTTAACTCTCTAAACTCCGAACATCATCTGGGCGTATGTCGGAAGCGGCCAGCGGCGGTTATCCGTAAGCGTCTCGGCTTTATCTGCCGCCGCCCTAAGCGCGTTCATAGCGGGCAGTACGCAGTCCCTTATCCTTATGCTGTGTTCAGTTATATCAGAGGCTCCGGAGGCGAATTCGTACGCTTCTCTGAGCTTCACGATACCGTCCAGTATGGTGGTCTCAAGTTTGGAAAGCTCCGATGCGGTCCTCTGTTCGTACGCGTTGTCGATACCGGCCTGCGCTTTTACCAGCGCCCTTTCAGCGAGATCCGAACTGAATCCGGAGACTGCAGGCAGAATATCTCTCTGAGCCATATCCAGCATTGTCGCCGCTTCGATGCCCACGATATTCACGTAATTTCCGAGCAGTATCTCGTAACGCGAACGGATCTCCATCTCAGTAAACACTTTATGAGACGTAAGCATCGCGACGTTTTTCGGGTCAAGCATTTTAGGCAGGCAGTCCGGCGTCGTCGGCAGGTTGGAAAGTCCCCTGCGCTTCGCTTCCTCGACCCACTCTTCGGAATAGCCGTTACCGTTGAAGATGATGCGTTTATGGGCAATGATCGCTTCTTTCAGTACGGCGTGCAGTTCGGCGTTGAAGTCCTGCGCTTTTTCGAGCCTGTCCGCGTACTGTCTCAGCGACTCGGCCACAGCTGCGTTCAGCATGATATTTGCGCACGCGATCGAGTTGGAAGAACCAAGCATGCGGAATTCGAATTTATTGCCCGTAAAAGCGAACGGCGACGTGCGGTTGCGGTCTGTCGTATCGCTGAAGAACGCCGGAAGCGTGGGAACTCCGAAAGCCATTTCGCGGCGTCCGGCGGCACTGTAAGGCGCGTCGTTTTCGATCGATTCAAGTATCGAGGTAAGTTCATTGCCGAGAAATACGGAGATGATCGCAGGAGGCGCTTCGTGAGAACCGAGGCGGTGGTCGTTGCCGGCCGTCGCGACGGAGACTCTCAAAAGATCCTGATAGTCATCCACGGCCTGGATCACTGCCACGAGGAACAGCAGGAACTGCGCGTTATCGTGAGGGGAAGCGCCGGGTTTTAACAGGTGGATGCCGTCGTCAGTATCGATCGACCAGTTATTATGCTTACCGGAGCCGTTGACGCCCTCGAAAGGCTTTTCGTGCAGCAGGCAGACGAGATCGTGGCGGGCGGCAACGTTCTGCATAACTTCCATTGTCAGCTGGTTGTGATCGGTGGCAATATTTGTCGTAGAGTATATCGGCGCCAGTTCGTGCTGCCCGGGGGCAACTTCATTGTGCTCCGTTTTTGCGAGTACGCCGAGCTTCCAGAGTTCTTCGTCGAGCTCCGCCATATATGCGGCAACGCGCGGCTTTATGGCTCCGAAATAGTGGTCGTTGAGCTCCTGCCCTTTCGGCGCTTTCGCTCCGAACAGCGTGCGGCCTGTAAATTTAAGGTCAGGCCTTCTATTGTACATGCGGCGGTCGATCAGGAAGTATTCCTGCTCAGCTCCGGAAGAAGAATGTACGTATTTTGAAGTGGTATTGCCGAACAGTTTTAGAATGCGCAGCGCCTGCACGTTCAGCGCCTCCATCGATCTTAAAAGCGGAGTCTTCTTATCGAGCGCTTCTCCCCCAAACGAGCAGAACGCCGTAGGAATGCACAGCGTATTGTCCTTGATGAAAGCATACGAGGTGGGATCCCAGGCGGTATATCCTCTGGCCTCAAAAGTGGCGCGCAGCCCGCCTGACGGGAAAGAGGAAGCATCCGGTTCGCCTTTGATCAGCTCCTTGCCGGAAAATTCCATTATCACGCGTCCGCCGGGCGCCGCGGCAATAAAGCTGTCGTGTTTTTCTGCAGTGATTCCGGTAAGCGGCTGGAACCAGTGTGTGAAATGCGTCGCGCCGAGTTCGATAGCCCATTCCTTCATCGCCTCAGCCACGGCCGATGCTACGTTGGAATCAAGTTTAGCCCCTTCGTCAATAGTTTTCTTAAGCTTCTCATATACGTCGGGGGCAAGTCTTTCGCGCATTACGCTGTCGTTAAATACCATACACCCGAAATAATCCGAAATTTTTTTCATAAAAACCCGCCCTTTAACGCTTCAGACTCCCGATTAAAGCATATGAGGCGAAGATCCGGATAATCCTGACATCTTCGCCGCACAATATGCTTATACTCTATATGAAAGTCGTTGTCAAGTGCTGTAAAAAAGCGGGAGTCAACAAGACTGATCTGCCAGTCGCATTGACCCCCGCCCCCGGTATCTGAGCGTTATATATTAATAATACTCAGCTCAGTTCTCCGTTCGATCTTATGCAGCTTTAACTGAAGTGATGTGAGGGTTCACACCGTTGTACCAGTAAAGGAAGCCTTCCATGTCGATCTTATCGCCGATCTTAAGAGCCTGAACTGCTTTGTAAACGTCGGTGTCTTTTCCGCAGAGATAGGACTCAACTGTGAAGGTGTAGGTGTTTCCGTTAACAGATACGTTGAAGTAAAGGTCGTCGCCTTCGCTTCCGGTGCCGTTGTATTTGTAAAGGAATGCAACGTCATTTCCGTCAGCATCTTTGGAAGCTTCAACTGTCATGCCTTTGAAAGCAACGAACTGGTTCATCTTTTTGATGAGTTCGTCTTTTCCAAGCAGAGCGGTAACGTCCGTAGCTTTGGCAATATAAGTGCCGCCGTTCTCAACAACTTTGATCTCAGCGCCTTCGCCTACTTCTACCTCGCCCTGGTATTCAGCCTTATGACCTTTGATCTGGACTTTGGTACCAACGGTGAATTTGTTGTTGTAATCTTCTTCAGAGCAGGTAGCGTTATAAGCAAGGTATCCGCCTTCGCCGTCTGCAAGATAGAAGACAGCCTTATTATCCCACCAGGACTGTCTCGCCTGAATGTATGCTTCGATGACAACTTCGTCGTCAACTTTCGCAGCATCATACTGGGCATAAGTCATAACGCCTTCAGATTTAGCGTTGATATCGACCTTGTTGGATTTGCATCCGAACAGTACGAAAACGGCTGTCAGAGCAAGAACGATAGCTATTACTTTTTTCATTTCAATCGATCTCCTTTTTAAAAGTAAACAAAGCGTCCCTTAACGAACGCCATATAATTGTATGCTTTATTTTTATAAAAGTCAACAGAGCGGACAATGGGGCAACGGGTAACCCGATGAGTTAAGAGTTAAGAGTTAAGAGTTCAGAGTTCAGAGTTAAGAGTTCGGAGTTTAGAGTTAAGAGTTCAGAGTTCAGAGTTGAGAGTTGAGAGTTCAGAGTTCGGAGTTAAGAGTTCAGAGTTCGGAGGTAAGAGTTCAGAGTTCGGAGGTAAGGCAGAGCGAATGCCGGATGCTGCAGTGTGAATTGCTAGTTTATACGGCCGCATTCCGCTTTTTCCCTATTTGCGGCCGTAT
>JAEEGL011448387.1_pt1 | contig 19706 bp, 9 predicted proteins | sample 9134231 | NCBI WGS metagenome assembly JAEEGL01 (sample SAMN16246548, study PRJNA631951) | gut metagenome | biome: gut microbiome; feature: rumen; material: fiber-attached | host: Bos | place: Iran: Karaj | collected 2018-10 | reverse complement strand
CACATCGAGAGCAACATGGCTAAGGGTTGGCTGACCCAGGAGCAGGCTGACGAGGCTCGCAAGATCATTGCTGAGGCAAAGGTCGAGGGCGAGGCAAACCTCAAGATGCCTATGATTGAGAACATCGCCAAGGGTCGTGTTCAGAAGTTCCTGAAGGAGAGCTGCCTGGTAGATCAGGAGTTCCAGTTCGGCGACGGCGACAAGGCTACTGTTGCTCAGTGGCTCGCCAAGCAGGACAAGGATCTGAAGATTACTGCCTTCAAGCGCTTCACACTGGTTGCTGACTAATTCAGCAGCAATCGTTAAGCGATGAATAGACAAAGCGAATCGCGTGAGCGGTTCGCTTTTTTTTCTCCCTTTTTACTATTCGCCTTTATGGCCATATAAACCTAAACGATTACAACATGATAGAGAAAGAACTCAGAGACCGCATTATCGCGATGGTGCATCGCGAGGTGATACCTGCCATTGGTTGTACGGAACCGATGTGTGTGGCATTGTGTACAGCGAAAGCTACCGAGAAGTTGGGCTGTCGTCCTGAAAAGATTGAGGCGTTGCTGAGTCCCAATATCTTGAAGAACGCTATGGGTGTGGGCATCCCTGGAACGGGCATGTTAGGCTTACCCATCGCCATCGCCTTAGGAGCCATCATTGGCAAGAGCGAATACCAGCTGGAAGTACTCAAGGACCTGACACCCGCCACGCTGGAAGAGGGAAAGAAGTATATCGCCGAGAACCGCATCTCTATCAAGCAGAAGGAGGGTATCAGCGAGAAGTTGTATGTGGAGATGACCTGTAGGGCTGGCGACAAGCAGGCTTCTGCCGTGATTGCCGGTGGGCATACCAGGTTTGTGGAAGAAGAAAGAAGACCCTCCCCCCAGCCCCTCCCTGTGAGGGAGGGGAGTGGATGCCAGGGGGAATCGGGGGATGAAGTTCCTCTGAATCTGCGACTGGTATATGATTTTGCCATGACGGCGCCCCTTGACGAAATCAGTTTTATTGAGGACGCCCGCACTTATAATATGAATGCTGCCCGTGAGGCGCTGAAAGGCAACTACGGCCATAACCTCGGCAAGAGCATCGAACGCCCGCTGGCGAAAGGTATCTTTGGCGATAGCATCTATAGTCACATCATCTCTCGAACGGCATCAGCCTGTGATGCTCGTATGGGAGGCGCCATGATTCCTGTGATGTCGAACAGCGGCAGCGGCAATCAGGGCATCTGTGCCACGAATCCTGTTTGTGTCTATGCCAAGGAGAACGATAACACCGAGGAGGAACTGATTCGTGCCTTGATGCTCAGTCACCTGACTGCCATCTATATCAAACAGTCGTTAGGAAAACTCTCGGCACTCTGTGGCTGTGTGGTAGCAAGCATCGGCAGCAGTTGCGGCATTACTTATCTGATGGGGGGCGACTACTCTCGCATATGTGCTTCCGTGAAGAATATGGTGGCAAACCTGACGGGTATGATATGCGACGGTGCCAAGCCGTCGTGCTCGCTGAAGATCACCTCGGGAGTCTCTACCGCCTTGCTGTCATCGCTGTTGGCGATGGAGAACAAGTGTGTCACGTCGTCGGAAGGTATTGTCGATGATGATGTTGACAAGAGCATCCGCAACCTGACCAGCATCGGTGCTGATGCCATGTGCAAGACCGACGACATGATACTGAATATCATGACGTCAAAAGACTGCTAATGCTTTGGAAACATAGCTCGAAAGGTTACTTTTTGTGGGAAAAAGTTGCAAGTTTCAAATATATTCACTATATTTGCCACCGAGAAGCTTAAAACTTAACCTATGAGTACGAAAAGAAAGCCTCTTTGGATATATGTTGTAATGCTTGTTTGTAGCATGACTCTTACGTTGTCATCGTGTAAGGATGACATCAAGATAACAAGGGCTCCTATGCCAGGTGGAGGCTCTTCTACTGGCGTTCCCCAGGAAGACGAATTGAAGGTGAGGATACTTGCTGACTTACCGACGGCGGTGAGAAGTGAGTTCGACGAGACATCGATGGGTGCTGCCTTTGTGCGCCGACTGCCCCTTGCCACCGTTGAGGTAACGTCTGAGACGAAGATGATACTCATCAAGGGTGAAGATATTCCGAATCGTATGCTGTCGGAATGGTTGAAGGCTGCCAAGCTTTATCTCCAGGGTGGCTATATCGCCATTGAGAAACCGAGTGATGCCCATTTGGTGTATCTGATGGAACATTTGGCGGATAACATGGAGAAAGCCGAAGAGGACTTGCTGACGGAGGACGAAGAAAACGGCATCACCGTTACTATTACACCCAGTAATGGGGGCGGCAAAGCACCCTCTCTGCCTGTACAGCGCCTGAAGAATCGCATCGCCCATCTCCAGGCTCATGCCTCACGGCGTGCTGACGGTGACAAGAAACCCGTTGCCGAGATGGTTATCTTGGGACGAGACTGCTACTATCATTGCGAACCTTACCAGGGTAAGATTATCACTACGATGAACATCCAGAAGGACGGCACGAGGTCGTACTCAACGATTACTATGAGTCCCGATTACAGTCGCAAGAACAGTGGTGTGATGGCTGATGGTGCTGCCCAGTGGCTGAACCATCGCGAGATTTCATTCAAGGAGCGAAAGAAGATGGCGCAACAGTTGGCAGCACGTCGTGAAGATGGCATAGACGCTATCAATGAGTTGACGAGTGCCAGCGAGGAATACACCTATCAGGGTGGCGTTTCTGGCTTAGGGACGCATGTGGACCGGTGGTTGGGCATTCGCCAGTATTTTGGCTTTGTCACCAAACTCTGCGCCTATCAGGAGACTTGTCGTGTATGGGGTGTTTACGACAAGGAGACCAACAAAGACTATTATTTGGTGAAGCAGCATGCTATCACAGCCATCGGTGGCAAGATGGGCGACGACCTCTACGATTTCGGAAAGTCGCTCTACCAAGGTCCCTACGAGGCGGACAAATGGTATTATGAGAATACTTCCGGTACTGAGACGATAACCTTCGAAGATAAGACATTCGATCATTTCTATGGCTCTTGGTTCGACAGTAGTGAGTACTCGATGAATTTGTCGGGTAAAGGCTCCATCCTGTTGGAGGAAGCCCTTCCTGAGACCGACGATCCCACGAATAATGCCGAAGCGCTGAAGTGTGTGAAGAATGCACAAGGCACGAAGGTGCAGTGGCTCTATGACTGTAGTAAGAACATGCTGGACGGCGATGTTGATAAACACCCGCTGGCTCCTGAAGCGCTGACCAATGATGTCGATATCAATAACCAGATATGCTGGTCGGTATCCGACCCCGACGCAGCCTATACCGTTAGTATCATACATCGTCGTGCTACTGCCAGTCTGTTGCAGAATGGTAGTGATAAGATCAAGAATCAGGTATGGGAGGAAAGCTTTGGCAGCGGGTCAGAGGATCAGTTCACCATGACCATTCCGAACCGAACCTCACAGATATGGTATATGGACGTGACGTTCCCCGAGATAGGGCAGGAAGGCTATGAAGAGGTAAAGACCAAACTGATTACCGCCCTGCAGAACCAGTTCCCCAATCTGTATCAGCCTACCCGAGAAATGGCAGACCAGACACCTGAGAGTGAGAACACCATCAAACAAGTGGTATATGACACCAAACAGACGCTCTCCAATGCTACTGCCTTGCAGACGCTGAAGGGGTCTGCTAAGACTTGTGGGGTCAGCAAATTTACCATCCAGTGGTACACCACGGGAGGGAATCACCTGAAATATGAACTCACCATTCATGTAAACTAAAAGAGTTTCGAAGAAAAAATATCAGCAAAATTGATGGCTACACTACTCCTTCTCCTACAGCTATTTGTCGTACTGGCCATGATATTCATCGGCGCCAGGGTCGGCGGCATCGGTCTGGGCATCTACGGCATGGTAGGTGTCTTCGTGTTGGTATTTGTCTTTGGACTGGAACCTGGAGCCATCCCTATCGACGTGATGCTCATCATTGTTTCAGTCATCACGGCATCGGCAGCGCTGCAGGCAGCAGGCGGCATGGATTATATGGTGAACGTAGCAGCACGCTTCCTCAAGAAGCACCCCAGCCGCATTACCTTCTATGCTCCTCTCGTCACATGGCTTTTCACGCTTTTGGCAGGAACGGCACATACCTGCTATGCCTTGCTGCCTATTATCTCCGAGATAGCCCGTAAGGAAAAGGTGCGTCCCGAGCGTCCGCTGAGTGTCGCTACCATTGCTGCTTCGTTGGGATGTACGGGTTCTCCTGTGTCGGCAGCTACGGCAGCCCTGATCACCCAGCAGCTGATGAGTGACCACAGTATCGGATTGGACGACGTGCTCATGGTCACCGTCCCAGCTTCTTTCATTGCCATCCTTGTGGCATCGCTGGTACAGAACTTTGTGGGTAAGCCCCTTGACGAAGACCCTGAGTATCAGCGACGACTGCGCGAAGGTCTGCTGGAAGAAGAAGGTCTCGATAATACTGAAGTGTTGAACGTCCATCCCCATGCCAAGTGGGCTGTGCTGGTATTCCTCTTAGGTGTGTTGCTCGTCATGACTTTCGGCATCTTCCCCTTCCTTCGTCCTTCCTTCCACGGTGAGCCGCTGGCTATGAATGTCACCATAGAAATTATCATGATGAGCATCGCTGCCCTTATTCTTTTTGTGGGCAAGGCTGATGTTGTTGCAGCTGCCAAGGGTAATGTCTTTGCCTCCGGCATGAATGCCATGGTGTCTATCTTTGGTGTTGCATGGATGGGAAGCACTTTCTTTGAGGGCCATCATGAGGCTATCTTGGGTAGTGTCGAGGGTGTCTTTTCTGCATATCCGCTGCTCTTTGCCCTTCCCATCTTTGTCTTCAGCATCATGCTCTTCTCGCAGGCGGCAACAGTCAAGACCCTCTTTCCTGTAGGATTAGCCATGGGTGTTTCACCCTTTATTATGTTGGCGCTCTTCCCTGTCGTCAACGGCTATTTCTTCATGCCTAACTATCCCACAGAGGTTGCCGCCATCGGCTTCGACCGCACAGGAACGACACGCATCGGAAAGTATGTCGTCAATCACTCCTTCCAGTTAGCAGGTTTCATCACCACCATCGTTTCCGTCGCTGTGGGATGTCTCATCATCGAATTATTCTACTAACTCCCCTCTCACTTCTTACCTCTCACACCCTCCCTTCAGGGAGGGTTGGGGTGGGTCTCCCCTCATGCTGCCACAGCTCCAGAGAGTTGATGATGTTCTGCCACAACACGTAGCAGCCTGCACCGATGGAAGCTACGGGATGCAGATACATGTAGGCTACCCAGATAGACAGGGCAGTGTTCTTCTGAAACAGCGCCTGACCGGCATTGACTTCTTCGCCTAAGTGGCGACCTACCAGCCTCCCGATGCCGAACTGTACAAAGCATAGCACGAAGGTGGCGGCGGCGATGGCCAGCAGGAGGGAAATAGAAGCCTCGCTGTGGATAATGTTCTTCACTGTGATGCCCGTAGTGATGCTCAACGAGATAGCCCAGCAGTAAAAGCTGAGGTTAGGCATGCTGACCACCCATCGGCAGAGACGCTTGAGGTAGTGCTGGATGATCCATCCCAATACCAACGGCAGCAAAAGGACGATGCTGACCTTCTCTAATATAATAAGGAATGCGTCGAAGAACGACACCTGGGCGGCAGGCTCCAGCATTGGGAATACCAATGGTATCATCAGTGCAGACGCCAGCGACGAAATGAGTACGTAGGTTGTCATCGTCGAGATATTGCCACCTAACTTGCCTACCACAACGGGTGATGCTGAGGCTGCAGGACCGATGATACATGTCAGCACGGCCTCCCAAAGGAGCGGAGAAAACCACACCCCCGTCCCCTCCCAAAGGGATGGGCGTGATTGGAGCCACAGGATGACGGCGATGTTGACAGCCACTAACAGCAGTTGGGCAATGAGAATGCCTGTATGCCAGCGGTGGGGGAGCATCTGATGGAAATCGACCTTACAGAACGTTACTAATAGCGTCAAAAAGACGAACAGCGGAAAGATGACATCGAACACTGGTGCCAAAGCATTGCCCGCTGCGTCCAACTGTGGAACGTAGTTGAATGTCAGATAGCTGGCAGTACCTACACAGATGGCAACAGGCAGCGTCCATTCTTTGAGAAATGCGATTATCTTCATAATTTCTGTGCAAAGGTAAGCATTTTTGTGTGAAAATGATTACCTTTGCAGCAAAACTATTGATATTATGCTGGTAAAAACATTTTGTGCAGCAGTTAACGGACTGGAAGTAAATACTGTAACTTGTGAGGTTAGCATGTCGCGTGGCGTGCAGTTTCACCTGACAGGATTGGCGGATACCGCTGTCAAGGAAAGTTACGACCGTATCCGGGCAGCACTCGTCAACAATGGGCTTAAGATGCCTTCGATGGATATCACTGTCAACCTGTCGCCTGCCGACATCAAGAAAGAAGGTTCGGGTTACGACCTGCCATTGGCTATTGGCATCTTGGCGGCTAACGGCAAGGTGACGGACGCCCTTTTGGATAAATACCTGTTGGTGGGTGAGTTAGGACTTGACGGTCATCTGCAGCCTATCCGTGGTGCGCTACCCATAGCCATCAAAGCCCGTAAGGAGAAGTTTAAGGGACTCATCGTTCCTCGCCAGAATATCCGCGAGGCAGCAGTCGTCAATCAGCTGGAGGTCTATGGTATGGAGACGCTGATGGATGTCATCCAGTTCCTCAATGGTACGACGACTTACGAACCGGAGAATTTGGATACGCGCAAGGAGTTCTATGCACAGCAGAACCAGTTTGAGTTCGACTTTGCCGACGTGAAAGGGCAGGAGAGTGTAAAGCGTGCCTTGGAGGTCGCTGCCGCCGGGGGTCATAACTTGATCATGATAGGTCCGCCGGGTAGCGGTAAGTCGATGCTTGCCAAGCGTTTGCCCAGCATCCTGCCGCCCTTGTCGCTGGCAGAGAGTTTAGAGACCACGCAGATACATAGCGTGGCAGGCAAACTCAGTCGCGACACCAGTCTGATTAGCCAGCGTCCCTTCCGCGCTCCCCATCATACCATCTCGCAGGTCGCCCTTGTGGGTGGCGGCAACAATGCACAGCCAGGAGAGATTAGTCTGGCGCATAATGGTGTGCTCTTCCTTGACGAGATGCCAGAGCTGTCGCGCTCCGTTCTCGAAGTGCTGCGTCAACCCCTGGAAGACCGCAAGATCAGCATTGCCCGTGCCAAATATAGCGTGGAATATCCGTGTTCGTTCATGTTAGTGGCTTCGATGAACCCCTGTCCTTGCGGTTATTATGGCGATCCTACGCATCATTGTGTCTGTACGCCAGGACAGATACAGCGCTATATGAATAAGATTTCCGGTCCGTTGCTCGACCGTATCGATATTCATTGCGAGATTCAGGCTGTGCCCTTCAAACAATTGTCTGAGATGCAGCCCGGAGAGCCTTCTGCCACAATCCGTGAAAGAGTGATCAAAGCCCGTAATATCCAGACCGAGCGTTTCAGCAACCTTCCTAAACAGGGAGGGGTGGGGAGAGTCTATTGCAATGCCCAAATGTCGGAGCGCATGCTCCATGATTTTGCTGAGCCCGATGCTGAAAGTCTCGATATGCTGCGCATGGCGATGGAGCGTCTGAAACTTTCTGCTCGTGCCTACAGCCGCATCCTCAAGGTTGCCCGTACTATTGCCGATCTCGCCGGTTCTGAGAAGGTCCAGTCCATTCACATCGCTGAGGCCATCGGCTATCGCAATCTTGACCGCAGCGACTGGGCAGAGAGAGGCGTATAGACTATTATATAAGGCTATACTTGTTGATTCTTATTTCCTTCCGAAGTCTGCAGGTACCTCGCCCCATTTGCTGGTTTCCCACTTGACGATGGGATTCTGCCAGGTGTGCGTCTGTAGCCATCGCTCGGCACGGAGGATGATCTGATACAGCGGTTCCGTTTCGGGTGTTCGCTCCAGCTTGGTCTTGCATTTCCGTTTCGTCACCCACAGGATGGCGTTGTACGAGTCGCTGTATATCGTCTTGTGGGTCTGCCCCTGCTGTTGCATCAGCGCCAGGGCATGGACGATAGCGAGAAACTCACCGATGTTGTTGGTACCCTTCATGGGTCCGAAGTGAAACACCTGCTGTCCGGTTTGCAGGTCTATGGCCTGATACTCCATGGGGCCAGGGTTGCCGCTACAGGCTGCATCTACAGCCCAAGCGTCAGCGGTGACCTCCATGGGCAAAGGCAGCACCGTGTCATTTCTGTATGTCGGTGGGTTTTGTACGTTCATTGTTTGTTGCTTTATGCTACAAAAATACGAATTATAGATGAAACAGCCAAATAAATAGGCAAAAATATGCGCTAATACGCTATATATGGCTCTAATCGCCGGATAATCTGGGGTGTAAAGTCGCGATAGCCGCTCAGTTCCTGCAGGTTTTTGATGCGTCCGTGCAGCCGGCGGTGCTCGACGATGGTCTTGGCCATGAAGTAGTTAATGTAGGGATGGCGGCGTAGCTGTTGCAGCGACAGGCTGTTGATGTTGAGGCGTTGCGGCGAGGGGTTCGTCACGACGAAGTATTTCTTTGCCGAAGTCGGGAACTGATCTATCTCATCGAGTTGCTCCACACTGACGTAGCCCCCTAACCACCGTCCGTAACGCACGATCTCCTTGGCATAGTATGAGCCAATGCCTGGCACGCGCTTCAGCTCTGTCGTGTCAGCGGTGTTCAGCACGATGTGCTGGGTGCTGTCAATCTTTTGGGGGTAGGTCTCATGGGGCTCATGGGCCTCATGGGGCTTATGGGCCAACAGCGTGGCTGCCGGCTGGTAGTCGCTGCTGATGCGGATGTACGGCTCCAGTCGCCGATAGTCCTTGACGGTCAGCCCGTAGAGACGGGCAAAGTCTTCTTTCTTCCGATAGACGCCGCCCTTGGCACGGTAGCGATAGATGTTGCGTATCTGCCAGTGCTGCAAGCCGAGCCGTGCCAGTTGTGCGCTGTCGGCAGTGTTGGGGTCAAAGGGAAAGGCCTCGTGGCTGGTAGGCTGGGGCAGGGGAGCGGAGTGGGGATTCTGGGGCTTATAGGGCTCATAGGGCTTATTGGCCTCATAGGGCTCATGGGGCTTATGGGCCTTATGGGTCTCATAGGGCTCATGGGTTTGGTGGGCCCTATGGGCTTGGTGGGGGTCGCTGCCGTCCAACAAGACGGCGGCGAACAGGGCTACCACTGCCACTGCCAGGGCTGTCAGTACTATCTTGCGGTCATTCCTGTTCATGGCTTATGGGTCTTATGGGTCTTATGGTCTTATGGGTCTTATGGGTCTTATGGGGCCTATGGGCCTTATATCACTCCCAGCTGATGCAGGAAGATAAAGAGAATGGCCAACGGGCACACGTACTTCACCAGAAAGAGATAGCGGTGGAAGTAGCGGGCAGACAGTGTGCCGTCGTTGGTGAACTCGTCGCGGACAATCTTGTGATCGACGTACCAGCCGATGAAGATGCAGGTCAGGAAGCCCACGACGGGTAGGAAAATTTGTCCGGTGATGAAGTCGAACCAGTCGAACAGCGGCTTCTGGAAGATGACAAAACCCTCGTAAGCCCCTAACGACAGCGAGCAGAACGTGCCGATGACGGAGGCGGTGACGGTCACTAACAGGGCGGCACGCTTGCGGCTGATGTGCAGCTCCTCCTGGAAGAACGCCGTGGAGACCTCGTGCAGTGAGATGAGCGACGTCAGCGCTGCCAGCGACAACAGGAGGAAGAACAGCAGCGAGATGACGTAACCGATGGCCGGTACGGAGGCAAAGGCCTGCTGGAACACGTTGGGCAGGGTAATGAAGATGAGCGACGGTCCGCTGTCGGGGTTGACGCCTACCGAGAAGGCGGCGGGGAAAATCATGAGTCCTGCCAGGATGGCTACCAGACAGTCGATGATGGCAATCTGCGATGCCGACTTTGTTAAATCGGTCTGCCGTGAGAAGTAGCTGGCGTAGGTACACAGACAACCCATGGCGATGCTCATGGAGTAGAACGACTGTCCCAGTGCGCCGAGGAATACGTCGCTGTTGATCTTCGAGAAGTCGGGCTTGAAGAGGAACTCGATGCCCTTGTAGGCATTGGGCAGCATACACGATGATGCCACGATGATGAGCAGCAGGACGAACAGTGTGGGCATCATCATCTTCGATGCCTTCTCGATGCCGTTGCGCACGCCGTGCTCAATGACCAGATAGGTCAGCACGAGGATGACGATGGTCCAGAAGACGGGCTTTACGGGGTCGCCGGCTAAGTTGGCAAAATATATCTTGAAGTATTCCGGGTCGCCCTGCAGCTGCCCAGCCACCGAGGCGAAGACATATTGCAGGCACCAGCCGCTCACCACGGCATAATAGCCCGTGATGAGAAATCCCGTCAGCACACCCATATAGCCGATGACCGCCCAGGGGGTCTTTCCTGCCAGTTTTTGGAACGACCGTGCCGTGTTCGACTGTCCGTGACGACCGATGATGAACTCGCTGATCATGCAGGGAATGCCTAACACCAGGACACACGCCACATAAATCAGGATGAATACAGCACCGCCGTTCTCGCCTGCCATATAGGGGAAGCGCCACACGTTTCCCAGTCCCACGGCACTGCCTGCCGTAGCCAAAATAACTCCTAACTTACTGCCAAAACTGGCTCTTTCACTCATGTTTTTTGCCATAACGGATGCAAAAGTACGCAATTTAAGTGAAAAGTGAAAAGTGAAAAGTGAAAAATTTGCTGCCGCCACTATCTTTTATTTCATTTTTTTGTAATTTTGCAACCAAAACAAGAAAATAATGGCATCAAATAAAAACTTTTCACCTTTCACGCTTTTTCGTGCGGTAGCAAATTTTTCACTTTTCACTTTTTACTTTTCACTTCATAAGTATCCGCTTTCTTCTCTTTGCATCCTGCTCATCTGGGTGCTGTCGCTGACACCTTTCTTCCCCGAGACTCCGTTCGACAATGTCGAATTTGCCGACAAGTGGACACACTTCGTCATGTATGGCGGCACGTGTGCCGTCATCTGGTGGGAGCATCTGCGCCACAGCAAAAAGGCGTCTTGCAGACCGAATCTGCGAGCACTTTTTGTGGCTATGCTGTGCATGGTGCTGTTAGGCGGACTGATGGAGCTGCTGCAGGCCTACGCCATCACCACCCGCAGTGGTGAGTGGCTCGACTTCTGGGCAGACAGCATCGGCGTGCTCCTCGGTAGTGGAGTGGGGGCGTTGCTCCGTGTTTGTTGCTTTCGATAGTACTGTTCGCGTTTTGTTTATACGGTCTAAACAAAGTGTTTCTATAGGGGAAACACTCTGTTTCTACGGCAGAAACACTCTGTTTCTATAGGGGAAACACTTTGCATACATAGGGCTCGACATAAAAAAGGCCTGTAGTCGCAATGACTGCAAGCCCTTTTTCTTTATCACCGTAAACCGTAAACAGTAAACTGTAAACCGTAAACTGTAAACCGTAAACCGTAAACTGTCAACTGTAAACAGTAAACTGTAAACCGTAAACCGTAAACAGTAAACTGTCAACTGTAAACAGTAAACTGTAAACTGTAAACCGTAAACTACGGAGTAACCGGATCACCAATCTTAACCTCCGAGTCCTTCTTGACGATACCCGAGTCGCCACCGCCATAGACATTACCCATGATGGTTGCCTTGTCCTTGATGTGTACAAACGTCCATACAGAGTTGGCGAACTTCTCGGGATCGAGCGACGACATACCACGGCAGGCACCATAGACCTCACCACCATACGTCTTGTTGTAACTCCAGCCTCTGGTAGTATCGAATGGTGTACCAATAATGGCCGTAGTAGTCGTACTACCACCGATGGTCACGGTGTTCTGCGACTGCTTACCCAATGTAGAGGTATCCTCGAGATTCTTCTTGGCCAAGTCGTAGCCCTGATTAATCTTCGGAGCACCGACAGAACCCATCGAGCCACCACCATAGACGTTACGATGGATGATACCGCCCAGGATGTTCACATCCGTGAAGCGCGTCACCGAACCGGAAGAGTCGCTGAAGCCCGTTGAAGGAATCTTGTCCTCTTCAGGATAGCCATCAGCATACTCTATCGTCGAGGTATATTCCGTGATACCCGAGCCACCGCCATAGATGTTACCACGGTGCATCCACTGCGGACTGTCGAGGTTGTCGGTCTTCAGGAGCGTCTGGTTAGCAGAGGTATAAGGCATACCAATCTCGCCACTATATACCGTCACCTTCGCGTCGCGGCGTACGTGACCATCCTGACCACCGCCATAGACAGAGCTGAGAATCCTTGGAGCCTTGCCTGTCTGACCGGCATCTGCGTCAGTCACCTGACCGCTGGTACCGATGGTGACGTCGGTCTCGTTGACGTAGCCGGAGAAGAACGCCGGGCTATACTCGTAGCGAGGATCTTCTGCAATGTTGGGCGCAGCCTCACCGGCACTACCACCAAAGACGTTACCGTAAGGCAACAGCCCCTTCGTGCTGGCTGTCGGGTTCGCTTTGTTGATGTAACCGACAATACCACCCAGCACCTTTACAGTAGCCTTACCGCTGCTGAGGAAGTAGTATGCATCGTCTGGTTTGTTCGACTCGCTAATAGCCGCCTCAGGATTAAAGGCACTTGTCCACAGGTCGCCAGCAATCGTCTCGCCATATCCGGCAGGATAGTAGTCGTCGGCACCGCCGGCATAGTTACCCTTACCGACAGAGCCCATGTTACCACCGCCATAGACGTTACGCATCACGTGACCGCCGTTCATGGTGACCACCGTGTTACCCATCACCTTACCGGCAATGAGGCTGTATATCTTGGCATCGTAGGTGCCACCGCCACCAATCTTACTCAGTGCCTTCGTATAGGTACCATTACCCTTACCGGCACCATAGAGCGAGTGACCTATCAGACCCTTGTCCAGCGTCACCTCAGCGTCGCCATAGACGTAACCGTTCTCACCACTACCGTGTACAGAACCGGTGATGCACTGCTTGGTGAAGTCGTTCTGGATGGTTTCCTCAGTGTCGTTGTCGCCTAATACGTAAGGTGAGGTGTAGTTGATGTTCACCTTTGTCTCCTTGGTCCATGCCAGGTGAGCCATCTTGTAGCGATCGCCAGCCAGACCGCGCGAGCTGCCATAGACGTCGCCACCGTCCAACTGTCGGGTACCGATGTGGCCACCCGTGACGTTCACCGTAGCCTTACCCGTGCCGTCTGCAAACACAAACTTATACGGCCAGCTGAGAGCGAAGCTTGTAGTTTCTGAGGCATGCTTGGCAACTCCTACCGTATCAGCAGCATTGGTGATTGTACCTACCGACGCCATAGCACCGCCGCCATAGACAGAGCGTCCGATGTGGCCGCCATAGATGTTGACGACAGTGTTGCCGCCTACCATACCTGACTTCGGATTCCAGTACTCGGCGCCATCATCTCCGGTATAGGTGTCCGAACCACTACCGGCGCCATAGACGTTACCACGGTAAATCTGAGCGTCAGCCGTAGCTGCGGCGTTGCCATCGAAGTTATAATACGGGTCGCCAGTATTCGTAACACCGATAGTACCGCTATAGACATTCACTGTAGCACTCTCGTTGTTGTGACCGTTCTCACCGCCACCATAGACAGAGCCCTTGATTTGCGGCTGAGGCGCATCGTTACCCTGTCCTGCCGTACCAATGGTGACAACCGACTTGTTCACCCATGCTACCTTGTCGTACGGATCAACTAAAGGAGTACCCGTAGGCTTCGCCAAGTCACCACGTGACGAACCGAAGACGAGACCGTTGTCACGGCCGCTGATACCGATAGTACCACCAGTGATAGTGACCGTAGCCGTACCGGTAGATTTGCCATTAGGTGTCACGCCGTCAGCCTCTGTATCCCATCCATAAGGAATACCTGCAATAGGTATGTATGACGGATTACCGGCACCGTCGGAAATCTTGAAGTCACCTACAGAACCGAGAGCACCGCCGCCATATACCATGTGATAGACATTACCACCCGTGATGTTGACGTTCGTGTTACCCTTCACCAGTCCTGCCTTGGTGTGGCCAAGGAGACCCTTACCACCACCATAGACGTTACCCATCGTGGCGCCACCGAACAGCACATAGCCGGCATTCGGGTCGGTCTTGTCGCTCAGAGGCTTCACCTCGTTGCGGCCAACCTTACCATTGCTGATGCTGACGGTAGCGTTACCATCGACGATAGCCATCTCACCGCCACCGAAGACGCTGGCGCGAACCTCCGTGTCGGCACCGCTCATGCTGACAGTGGCGTTACCACCTACCTCGCCACCATGACGGTCGCCACTGGCAGGAACTTCCAGACCCATACCGCCGCCATAGACGCTACCAAAGGTGTACTGAACAACACCTGCTGTTGTAACGGTGGTCTTCTCTGGCGTTGCGCCTGTAACCTCCGTACCGATAGTACCACCTGTGATGGTAATCGAAGTGGTACCACCCTCTACAACAGCGGGTGAAACGCTGGTATAAGGATTGACAGCACCCATCTCGCCACCGCCATAGACATTGCTCATAATCCAAGGCGTGCCGCTGATGGTCAGCGTCGTACTCTTGACGTTACCTAACTTCCACCAATTGACATCCGTAATCTCTGTCTCACCGTCCAACTGCGTATGGCGTCCCATGCCGCCGGCAAAGACGTTACCGCCCTTGGTGTGGGTCAGTCTGCCGTTAGATGTATCATATAAAGTATAAGGAACATGGTTCGTGTTCTTCCAACTGGTCCAGTCGCCAGCAGTCCAACTGCCAAAGTCATTTCCACTGACAGGACCAGCTCCTGAAGGAACGATAAACTCATACTTGTTACCAATAGTACCGCCGCTGATGTTCATCGTCACATGACCACGTCCATGTGTGAGTCCGCCAACAGGAACGAAGCCAGTTTCCGTAGCAGCGTCAGCACGCATCGTACCATAACCTTCTTCATTCTTGCTGAACAGTCCGTAGCCCACAGAGCCCAGACGACCACCGCCATAGATAGAGCCCAACATGGTACCGCCCGTGATATTCATCGTCACAGCACCAGCTACGTTACCTGCCGTATAGGCACCGCCTGAGAAGCCACGACCGCCACCAAAGACGTTACCATCGACGTACGACGTACCCCAAGTACCAATCTTGGCACCATCGCTGATGTTCATCGTCACATCACCCAGCACGTGACCATCCTCACCGCCACCGAAGACCGAGCCATAGATGATACCGCCAGAGACGTTCACGACAGCATGGCCTACGTTGGTGCTCTTGTTGAAGTGTACACGCTCGTCACCCTTACCGGCACCGAAGAGGTAACAGGTTACAGGGTGATCTGCAATCTGTGCCAGCGTACGAGGCACACCCAGCGTACCGCCCGTCATCGTGACGTGAGCAGTACCGGTGACATTCGTCATCTCGTTACCACCATAGACGCTCGTCAGGATATGACCGCCGCTGATGTTCACATACGTGTCACCCTCCACCAGACCGGCAGACATGAGCCACTCATAGGTGCCGTCGCCCTTTGCATAGGCAAAGTAACCAGAGCCACCGCCAAAGACGTTGCCATAGAACGTGTGACCGTCAGAACCCGTAGTGCTGGCTTCACCATAAGTGCTCGTTTGATAATGACCATTGCCTGCATGCTCATCGTATGGCAGCCATGTATCCTTCTTTCCGTCATCGTTGGTATCGATGCCGTATGCCCATGAAGCACACTCGGTCATGGCGGCAGCTTTCGTAGCAATCTGCTCTGCGGTAGCCGTCGTCGGATCAATGAAGTCAGCCTCAGCGTAAGCTGCCGTCTTGTCCTTACCAAGACCAATCTGACCACCTTGTATATTGACATGCGTATCAGTCAGCACACGACCATTCTCACTACCGCCATAGACACCACCGGCAATCAGCGGTCTGCTGATGATGTGTTCAGCTTCACCCTCATGACCGTCCGCATAACCGTTCTTGATGGTGACTTCGGTCTCGTTGACGTAGGTCATGAATTCAATATCCTCATTGCCTGCCGTGGCGGGATTACCCATCTTACCACGACCCGCAGCGAAGACGTAACCGAAGTCCTGAGGCATCGTCATGGGTGTAGGCGTTGCAGTACCAGTGCTTGCAGACCTCACGTAAGAATATGGACCGACATGACCACCGCTGACGGTGACAGTAGTTTTACCAGTACCAGTAGCAAAGGCACTGGGTTTACCACCAAGACAACCAGTATGATCAGGATGTCCGTCAGGGAGTGCAGCACGAGTAGAAACAGTTCCTACCGTACCCTCGCTACCACCGCCATAGACACGGTCGTAGATATAACCATTAGCAATGTTGACATTGGTGTTACCAAAGACATAACCCTGGTCACCACCGCCAAAGACTTGTCCGCCAGTACCATCTCTCAATACAAATGCTTCATTACGAGAAGGAGCAGGCTTGGTATCCACTGTACCCGACGTTGTAGTCTCGCCTACCGTCTGAGTCCAATCCCATTTTTTTGTTTCTGAATTATAGGTATAGACCTTACCCTCAGCATCGGTGGTTTCTCTATGACCGGTAAAGTTCAACCACTCACCGGTACCAATCTCCACGTATGTGTCACCATAGATGTCACCCTTGTTACCACCACCAAAGATAGTACCAATCACACCGACAGGGATAATCTTGTTGCCAGCGGCATCAGTAGCAGTAATATAAGTGAATTTAGCGTCAGGATAATCCGATGCATACTTCGCACGTATCCTACCAGTCGTCATGTTGACATTGATATGCGGAGAACCGATTAAGTCAGCTGCGTAGCCGCCACCATAGATTTTGCCAATCTTTGTGGCTGAGATGATGTTAATCTGCGGGTCACGTGATGGAGTTTCTAACGCACCAGTGTCACCCTTCTTCAAAGGTCTTCTCTGTGTGAGTTGATGTCCTTCCTTATCTGTAATAGGATTACCGTCCTTATCTTCTGCAGGCTCTCCCACAGCAGCATAGCCATAGACAGAATATGGTGCCAGATAACCACCGGCATACAACTCGTCAATCTCGATAGGCGTACAACCGTTCTCTTCAATGTCGATAGTGATAGAACCAGTGATGGTTCCTGCCTTCTCGTTACCGCCGAACACCTTTGCGTAGTGACCATTGGTGATTCGGACATGTACGTCGTTGAGAATGTCGGCATTCTGCGATCCGCCATAGAACTCATTACCTTCTCTCACACAGTCAAGCACAGTGTTGGTCTCGGCATCAATAGAAGCCTCTTTACTACCAGCGTATGTCTTATCGATAATCAGCGGACAATCACCAACCTGTTGTACCGTCAGCAGAGCCTCACGACGGATGTTACCCTTCTTGTTACTACCGCCATACACACTGTGAATATATCCACCATTGACCGTTGTCGAAGCAACACCCGTTCCAATAGAGTAATTGGCGATTCGACCAGCCTTGGTTGTCGCATCAGGAGATGTCTTGACAACAGTTTGGTATTTATTTTCCTCATCTTCACCAGTTCCCTTAGAACCGTCTGTCACATGATCTTCCAACTGAGTATAGCCAACGTTGGCACCCGGATTCTCATACCACATGCCGTCCTTCACGTAGTTATCCAGACCATTACCACCACCGAAGAGCTCATCGATGACGTAGGCCGACTTCACCAATACGTTAGTAGCAGGAGCATAAGCAGCATTACCTCCACCATACACTTGCTTGATGCTGGTTATGTTACAACCCTGGATGATGACTTCGGTGTTTTCCTCATCAACAGTTGGTACGTAGGGTGCCAAGTCACCACCACCATAGACCGCCTTAACATCATAGTTATACCCATCAAAAAGGGCACTCATCGCGTCATCAATAGCCTTGGCAGCATTAAGTATGGCTGTCTTCTCTAAATCCGTCAAAGTTGCCTCAGTCTTACCTTCTATTGTTCCTCGTGCTGTTTCAACAACATCTGCATCAGATGCAAGTCCACCAGATTTTGTCACATCTGTGATAAGTTTAGTCATAAAAGCTATATAGCCTTCATCCTGAGCCTTATTTGCTGAATAGGAAGGAGGAAGAGCGGCTTTAACAGACATTGTTCCCTTACTTGGATCATCATTCTGCGTACCATAGACATGTACCAAGACATGTCCCTTCGGTGTACCGTTCAAGTCGTTACAGCCAAAGACCTTGTCAACGATACAGCCCTTCTTGCTGCCGTCAGCGTCATCACCATCGTTGTTGTTATTCAGTGTCACTGTAGTGTTACCACCCACGTCAGCAGCAATGGATATTGTTCCTCGACCGCCACCATAGGCATTATGTTTGATAACACCGCCAAGGAGATTAACCTTCGTATCCTTCTTGACCTGACCACCACGTGCACCACCATAGACGTTACCGGCAATGACAGCATCCTTGGTGCGGTCTGAGGGATGAGGATTGATGTTCACCTCCGTCCACAGAACGCTGGCATAGTTTTCAATGGTTTCACCTGATGCCAAGTCGTGATAGTCTCCGCCACGGTCACCACGGCTACCGCCATAGATGGTGCCACCAAACTTATGATCATTATAAACATCTACTTCTCCGATGGTACCACCATAGATATTCACCGTACACTTCGACCAATCTGAAGAGGCAAAAGCAGTCGTTCCAATCAGTGGAGGACCGACCGTAGCCATTGCTCCACCGCCATACACATTATTGTATATAGTACCACCATAGATATCCACCGTCGTGTTACGGGTTACAGAACCAGATGAGGTTCCATGATTTGTACCATTCCATGTTCCCAAACCAGAACCTGATCCATAGACATTACCACGGTGATAGCGCTGATAGTCAACGTCAGTAGTGCCAACTGCTTCTGTCTCTGCATAAGTCTGACCGATTTTACCTGAGTTGACCTCGACCTTTGCACTGCCGCGTACATGACCGTCACGAGCTCCGCCAAAGACCTGACTATAGATTCTAGGACCAGAGTCCGCATTCCGCGTACCAATAGTAACTTCCGTATTGTTCACATAACCCATGAAGAAGTCGGGTGCATATTCATAGCGTGGGGAAAGTTCTTCTCCAACATCTTGAGCAGTACGACCACGGCTACCACCAAAGACCATACCCGTTGGAGTACCCTTAGACGTACCATAAACATAGCCATAGAGACCATTCAGTGTACCAACTGTACCACCCGTAATGCTAATCTTGCACTTTCCGCTGCTTAAGAAGTAGTCAGCCATGGTTGTTGGCTTATTAGAATCTGTGATAGGATCATCAGGATTAAAGCCTGCGGTTTTCGTCCACAGAGGAGCATTTTGTAATGTCTCTCCATAGCCTGCAGGATAATAATCGTCCGTTCCACCTGCATAGTTACCCTTACCGACGGAGCCTAAGTTACCGCCACCATAGACGTTACCCATGACGTGGCCTTTACTCATCGTGATAGAGGTATTACCATATACCTTACCGGCCGTCCAGCTGGGCATCTTTGGTACATCACTCTTTGTATCTGCGGCTACCAATTTACCATCTCCATCCGTAGTCAGCGCATAAAGTTTTCCCGGATAAGTGCCTTCACCCTTACCGCCGCCATAGACGCTCAAACCAATCAAGCCACCAGTGATATTGACAGCTGCATTCTCATAGACGTGACCGTCCTCACCACCGCCATAGACGGCACCCAT
>JAEEGL017045150.1_pt1 | contig 19707 bp, 14 predicted proteins | sample 9134231 | NCBI WGS metagenome assembly JAEEGL01 (sample SAMN16246548, study PRJNA631951) | gut metagenome | biome: gut microbiome; feature: rumen; material: fiber-attached | host: Bos | place: Iran: Karaj | collected 2018-10 | reverse complement strand
GCAATGATAATCTTGCGGAAGTCCTCCTCGCTGAGGTTGAACACGCTGCCTTCCAGCTCAGCCTTCACGACCTCGTTCTGCTTGTTAGCCTCGCGCTCTTCCAGTGTCTCGCCAATGCAGAAGATGACCTTCAGGCCGTTCTTCAGGGCCAGCAACACCTTCTCCTTCAGAATCTCGGGAGTCTCCTTGTAGTATTCGCGACGCTCGCTATGACCCAGGATGACGTACTGGGCACCGGTGCTCTTCACCATTTCAGCGCTCACCTCACCAGTATAGGCACCCTTCTCCTTGTCGGCACAGTTCTCGGCACCCAGTCCGATAACGCTGCCTTCCAGCACCTGTGCGACAGATGCGAGGTGGATAAACGGTGTGCAGATGACTACGTCGCAGTTGGGCTTGTCAGCCTTCAGGGCGTCATTCAGTTCCTTGGCGAGGGCGATACCCTCCTGCAGGTTCAGGTTCATCTTCCAGTTGCCTGCTACAATCTTTTTTCTCATTTTTTTCTTTTTTGTTAATTGTTGGTATAACTTGTTGTCTTTCTCTTTCTTTCTTAACCATTGCGACCATGCCCACAGGCGGTCGGTGACTACCAGGATGGTCAGCGGCAGCACGTACCATAGGATGATGAGCAGCACCTTGCCGGGTATGGAGTCTTCAGGCATCTTACCAATCTCCAGCTGTTCCAACCGCTTGCTGAGGGCATACTCGTCGGGCAGTCTGTTGTGGCTCCACTTGCGGATGACGACGCCGTCCTTTAGGAGCAGCAGTCCCGGATTGCTGCGGATGACAGTCTTCAGCACGATGTCGTCCGTCTGGCAGAACGGGTATTCAGCGCCCGTGATGTCTTTCCAGAGACGGATACCCTTCAAACCGCTGGCCGTCAGACAGTAGAACGGGTAGTGGTTGTCCTCGGCATATTCATAGACCTGATTGATGAGGTCCAACTGGCTGTCGTCAGCCTGTTCCAGGTGGGGGGCAACCAGCAGGAACACGTATCCGCTGTCGTTCAGCACCTGCTCGGTGATGTCCTCGCTGTCCGCATAGTCAGCGGTGGTTCCATCGTCTCCCATGTCTTCGTCACCTTTTGCTTCAGCAGGTACGATTTGCTCTATGAACAAGTCGGCGTACGGCGACTCCTCGCCATCCATCATCTTCAGCCAGCCTTCCCTCAGGTTCGTCCCTACGTGGTAGGGCCTGAAGTCGAAGTAGGGCAGGTCGTAGAGTGACCATCCTGACAGCACGATGATAAACAGTGCCGAGTGGTTGATGACCACCCACTGGCTGGACCTCGACACCAGCCTCGGCATGTCTAAGGACCATCGGCAGACGATGATTGCCAACAGCGTCAGCACCACGTTCTTGCCGAATGTCTGCCAGTTGGTCAGCGTCACGGCGTCGCCGAAGCATCCGCAGTCGCTGATTGGGTTGGCCACTGCCAGCCACAGCGTCAGGGGCGTCATCACTGCCATCATCAGCAGCGTCAGCCGTGTGACCAGTCGTCGGCGGATGGCAAAGAGCAGGCAGATGCCCAGTCCGAACTCTACCGCCGACAGTGCTACCGACAGGGCCAGCGTGACGGCATCAGGCAGTGCCAGTGCCGAGTGCATCGCCCTCAGGTAGTCGGCAATCTTATATTGTGTGCCCAGCGGATCTACGGCCTTTACGAATCCTGACAGGATGAACGTGATGGCCAGCAGCAGTCGGGCAATATTGACGAGTATTTTCTTCACTCCTCAATCTTCACTTAGTTTTATTGCTCCAAACACCGCATAGTTGATGATGTCCATGTAGTTGGCATCAATGCCCTCGCTGACCAGTGTGTCGCCGCCCAGGTTTTCTATCTCCTTGATGCGTTCTATCTTGGTCAGTATGAAGTCGGTATAGGAACTGACGCGCATGCCGCGCCACGCCTCGTCGTAGTCGTGGTTCTTGCGCTTCATCAGTTCCAGTGCCTCATGGGCATAGCGGTCGTAGAGTGCCATGGCGGCCTCGTTGTCCATATCCACGGTGTCGCTGAAGCCGTGTCCCAGCTGGATCAGGCCTACGATGCCGTAGTTGATGAGTGCGATGAACTCAGGACGTATGCCTTCGCCCACCAGTGACTCCTTCTTGATTTCCAGCGAGCGGATGCGCTTGGCCTTGATAAACAGCTGGTCGGTCAGCGACTGTGGACGCAGGATGCGCCACGAGGCACCGTAGTCATGCAGTTTCTTCTCGAACAGCGTGCGGCATTCCTTGATGGTCTGCTCAAACTGCTTGTTGGTTTTTTCTTCTTGTGCTGTCAATTTCAAATTATCAATTATCAATTGTCAATTATCAATTATATTACAAGTTCACCAGGAACGACATGCCCAGCGTGAAGTAGTGCATCTTCTTCGTCTTCTTGTATTCCACCGTTCCGAAGATGTCTGGGTCGCCCGATGCCAGCTGCAACAGGCTGAAGGCATTGTCGGTAAGTCCTGAGTGCAGGAAGTGGTACGGGTCGTGTTTCAGCGTGAATGTCTTCTTGGTGTAGTCGTAGTCGCAGAATATCTTCCACGAGAAGTTCGACTTGTAGCGATAGGTCAGCGAGATACCTGTTCCCAGCGATGTTGAGTTGGAAGCACCCAGCGTCAGGTAGTCCCACTCGTCAGTAAACATCTCGCCAGTGCTCTTTGGGTATTCGATATAGTCGCCAGCAAACAGCTTGTCGTTTTCGTCCAGCATGTTTCCGTTTTCTACGCTCAACCTGTATCTGATGTCCTTGACGTGACCTTCTGCGTAGCCGTCGATGTCAAGTTCCTGCGTGATGGAGCGTCCTATCAGCGCCTTGGTGCCGATGGCGAAGCGGTTGCCTATGGGAATGTTGAAGTAGAGGCCTGCGCTGGCGGTGAACTCAGCCAGGTGGTCGCTCTTCACAATACCCTTCATGTCGGTGACAGGGGCATTGGCCATAAAGGCAGCTTCAGAACTAATGTCATAGCCAATCTTTTGGAAATAACTTTCCTCGCTGAAGGTGGGGTCGGCTATCGCATAGATACCTTTCATCTCATCCCAGGCATAGTAAGCCCCCATGACAACGCTCTCAGAGAAACTACCGAACGACTTGGCCGACATGGCGCGTACACGGAAGCGTCCGCCAATACCTACGTATTTGTTGAAGAAGTAGGCACCCTCTGCATCCACTACGGTGGCAGCACGGAACTGGATGTCCTCCTTCTTGCCTTCCTCGTTCAGGAAACGCATGGGGTAACGGTTGATGTTGGCGAGGTCCTCAGGGCCGAAGTCAATGCTCTTGTTGCCCAGACCTACACCCATGGAGATGCCGAAGAACGAGGGATTCTCCGAATCAAACGGCAGGTCGTTGCGCAACAGACCCTTCTCCTTGAACATCAGGTCGCACAGCGCATAGCCCAGCTCTGTTGACATGATACCGATACCGGCTCCGGACATTACGTCGCTCACCCAGTGGCGGTTGTTCAGCACGCGCATCACGCCCGTTGCCGTTGCAACACCGTAGCCGGCTACTGAGAACCACGGCGAGCGGGTCAGGCCGTATTCCTTGTGCAACAGCGTAGCACCCACGAATGAGGTGGCCGTGTGGCCCGATGGCCATGAGTTGGCCTGCGAACCGTCAGGACGCATTTCCTTGGCAGTATATTTGATGCCGTTGACGAGTGCCGCCATGATACCATACGACATTCCTGCACTGGCCAACAATCGGGGCCAGTCGCTGCGTCCTTCATAGCCGCCTAATTTCAGCCCCACGGTCATGGCGGGACCGAAATACTGCGTATAGTCGTCGATACCCGTCTTGAAGTCAGTCAGCAGCTGGGTATTCTTCTTGGTGTTGTCCTTGTCGTTGACGCGGAACATGGCCTTGTCGCCCTTGATGGCCATACCGGCAAAAAACAGGGGTACGCCCACAAACGTCAGGTCGTCCATGAACTTGTAAGCCTTCACGTTCTTGTTAGTCTTTGACTTGAAGAAGTCAAAGTCAGGCTCCAGTCTGTTAGTCCTCCTACGGATGGCGTCTCTCACCTCTACGCGGCCAATGGGCTTTGCCTCGTAAGAAGTGTTGTACATCAATTCAGGCTTCATCTCAGGCATTTGCAGCTTCAGCGGCTCCATGTCCTGATAGTTATCTGCGCTGATGACGATGGTCAGGCAGGCAAACAGAGCAGTTAAGAGTAATCTTATTCTCATATAAAATGACTACGATGTCCAATTTGCCTGCAAAGGTAACTATTATTTCTGAGTTAAGCAAGAAAAACCCCGAAAAAAACGCCCCTCCTAAGCTCAGGAGGGGCAGGGTCGTAAAAAATCCCCCTCCTTAAAAAGGAGGGGATAGGGTGGTTCCTTTCTGTCGGCTATTTGATGAGATTGCCCAGAATGTCGCGAGTGAGTTCCTTGGTGACGGAACGGGTGGCGGCACTGGTGGCATTCTTGACCACACGGCCAGTGGCTGAGGTCTTTGACTTGGTCTTTTTGCCAGTCACCTTGTCGCTGACGTAGGTGCCGAGGATGGCGGCCAGTGTCGAGGTGATGGCGGTGAGGATGGCCTTCAGCACCTTGCTCATGATGCCAGGCTTCTTCTTTTCCTCCTTTGCAGCCTTGCCGGCAGCCTTATCAGTGTCTACTGTGCTGAGTTCCCCTCCTTCGGAGGGGGCAGGGGAGGCTTCCATTAACAGCACCTCGAAGGCACTCTCGCGGTCAATGGGTGTGTCGTACTTGCCGTAAATGCGGCTCTGTTTGATGATGTCGAGGCGCTGGCCCTCGGTGACGGCACCAATCTGCGACAGGGGGAACAGCACCTTGGCACGTTCCACGATGCTGGGGGCACCCTTCTCGTCGAGGAAGCTCACCAGTGCCTCACCGGTTTCGAGGCTGGTAATGGCCTCGTCAGTCTTGAAGGCAGGATTGGCACGGAAGGTGTCGGCAGCGGTCTTCACGGCCTTCTGGTCCTTCGGCGTATAGGCTCTCAAGGCGTGCTGTACGCGGTTGCCTAACTGTCCGAGGATGTTTTCAGGAATGTCCGTCGGACTCTGTGTGATAAAGTAGATGCCCACGCCTTTTGAGCGAATCAGTCGGATGACTTGTTCTATCTTGTCGAGCAGTGCCTTGCTGGTGTCGGTGAACAGCATGTGGGCCTCGTCGAAGAAGAACACCAGCTTGGGCAATGGCAGGTCGCCGACTTCCGGCAGGGTGGAGTAGAGCTCTGACAACAGCCATAGCAGGAAGGTGGAGTAGAGCTTGGGCTGCATCATCAGCTTGTCAGCTGCCAGTACGTTCATGATGCCCTTTCCGCCCTCGGTCTGCATGAGATCGTAGATGTCGAAGGACGGCTCGCCGAAGAATTTGTCGGCACCTTGGCTCTCTAACTGCAGGAGGGCACGCTGGATGGCGCCGATGGTCGGTGTAGAGATGTTGCCATATTTCGTAGTATATTCCTTGGCATGCTGTGACACCCAATCGAGCATGGAGCGCAGGTCTTTCAGGTCGATGAGCAGCAGTCCGCGCTCGTCGGCAATGCGGAACACGATGTTCAGCACACCGTCCTGCGTCTCGTTCAACTGCATGAGTCGTGACAGCAGCTGCGGACCCATCTGGCTGATGGTGGCACGCATGGGGTGGCCCTGTTCGCCGAAGACATCGAAGAAGCGGACGGGACAGCTTTGGAATTCGGGGTTCTCTATCTCAAATTCCGGCAGACGTTTCTCAATGAAACCGCTCATCTTGCCCACCTGTGAAATGCCGCTCAGGTCGCCCTTCATGTCGGCCATGAAGCAGGGTACGCCGGCCTGACAGAATGTCTCGGCCATCACTTGCAGCGTCACCGTCTTGCCAGTACCCGTGGCACCGGCTATCAGTCCATGACGGTTAGCCATCTTTCCGGTAATACTCAGCGCACCATTGGCGCAATGGGCTATGTACAGTCCTCTCTCCTTATCAAACATAATATGGTTATTATAGGTTTCGTTATTTCAAGATATTGGAATTACTCCTTCAGTTCCAGCTCTACAGGGCAGTGGTCGCTGCCGAAGATTTCTGTGTGAATCTTCGCATCGGCAATTTGGTTGCGAAGGCGCTCGGAGGTGACGAAGTAGTCGATGCGCCACCCCGCATTCTTCTGGCGGGCCTGGAAACGGTACGACCACCAGGAGTAGGTCACCTGTTCGGGATAGAGTGTGCGGAAAGTATCGATGAAACCGCAGGCCAGCAAGTCGCTGAACTTCTCACGTTCCTCGTCGGTAAAGCCGGCGTTCATGCGGTTTGTCTTGGGATTCTTCAGGTCTATCTCTTCGTGGGCTACGTTCAGGTCGCCGCAAAGGATGACAGGCTTCTGCTGATCCAGCCGTTTCAGATAGTTGCGGAAAGCATCTTCCCACGACATGCGGTATTCCAGTCGCTTGAGGCCGTCCTGTGAATTTGGCGTATAGCAGGTGACGAGGTAGAAGCCGGGCATTTCCAGTGTGATGACGCGCCCCTCGTGGTCGTGCAGGTCGATACCGATGCCGTATGCTACCGACAGTGGCTGATGTCTGGTAAAGATAGCCGTACCGCTATAGCCTTTCTTGTCGGCATAGTTCCAGTATGATTCATAGCCCTCGAACTGGAGGTCCAGTTGTCCGGCCTGCATCTTGGTTTCCTGCAGACAAAAGAAATCAGCGTCCATCTCCTTAAAGATGTCGCTGAATCCTTTTCCTTCACAGGCACGCAGCCCGTTGACATTCCACGATATAAATCTCATAGCACCTCAGAACTTAGCCATCTTGATGGCCACCACGGCACATTCGTCGCCCTTGTTGCCCAGCCGTCCGCCTGCACGGTCTTTGGCTTGTTGCAGGTCGTTGGTGGTCAGCAGACCAAAGACTACCGGAATATTGCTGGTGGCGTTGAGGCGGGCAATACCTGCCGTAACGCCTTGGCAGATGTAGTCGAAATGAGGAGTCTCGCCACGGATGACAGCACCGAGGATGATGACGGCGTCATAGCCGTCGTTGAGGGTCATCTGGTGTGCACCGTAGATTAGTTCAAACGAGCCGGGGACAGTCTTCACGTGGATGTTCTCCGGCAGTGCGCCATGCTTCTCCAGCGTCGATGTGCAGCCTTCGAGCAGGGCTCCCGTGATTTCCGGATTCCACTCAGCCACCACGATGCCGAACGTCATGTTCGACGCATCGGGTACTTTCTCCACGTTGTATTCCGACAGATTCTTTGTAGCCATCAATTATGAATTATGCATTATGAATTGTGCATTATGCATTGTGCATTGCTTAATTCTTGCAGCGCTCGATGTACTTGTCGATGGTCTGATACTGCATGGAGTTGAAGTACTTCTCCTTCACCTCCTGATAGAGTTTCAGCGCCTCGTCCTTCTTGCCCTGGCTCTCCAGAATCTCACCAGCCTGGATGAGGAAGGTGGGTGACAGCGAGTTGTTGTCAGCCATCTTGGCAGCCTTCTTCAGGTGCTCCACGGCCTTGTCCAACTGCTTCAGATTGGCATAGGCATTGCCCAGTGCGCCCTCTGCTGCAGGACTGACCATCTTGTCGTCCTGTCCGCTGAACGATTCCAGGGCGTTGACAGCCTCCTGCCACTTGCCCAGGTTGGCCTGACAGAGACCAATGTAGAGCTGAGCCAGATTGCCGGCATCGGTAGAGCTGTAGTCAGCGGCCACCTTCTGGAAGCCGACCAGTGCCTTGTCGAATTGCTCCTGCTGGAACAGTTCCTGACTCTTGGCCAGTTCTGTGCTGGCCTCGTTGGCACGTGGTGCCAGATAGTAGTTCTTGAAGAGGATAGCGCCTACGACAACGATGATGACGGCTGCCACGGCGATGATGATGGTCTTCTTGTTCTTCTCGAAGAAGGCCTCGGTCTTAGTGACCTGCTGCTCCACAGCGGGAGCTGCTTTCTGATTGTTGTTTGCCATTATTTTTGAGTTATTATTTTGTTTTTAGACATAAATCGGGTGCAAAGGTAATACAAAAATCCGAATGCACAAAATGTTAAGGCTGAAATTTTTCATTTTTCACTTTTCACTTTTCTCTTATGCTGCGGTAGCAAATTTTTCACTTTTCACTTTTCACTTTTCTCTTACCTGATGGCGCCCTAACAGGATGGGAAAGAACAGTTCCGCGAGCCGGATGAGCGGTACGAAGCAGCACAGAATCAGGATGGCCAGCAGCAGGTCCTCACCCCATAGCCGGTCAGGTAGTTCCGTCAGCCGACGGACCAGGATGATGTGCAGTCCAATGACCATGATAGACCCCTTCGAGACAGTGGTCACCATGTTACGGTACGGCAGACGGCTCAACCATAGCGATACGGGGTAGAGCATCATCGTTCCTCCTACGCCACCTATTATATATAAAGGATAGTTGGTGCCATAGCCGGCCAGGTACATCCAGACGGGGTCGTTGTACTGGCCACACAGCCAGACGGTGGCGACTCCTGCGATGAACAATAGTCCCTCGACGGCATAGTTGTGCAAGCAGTTCAGCCATGTGCGCAGGGGTTTCAGCAGTACGCCAATCAGGAACAGGGGCATGCACACCAGCACGTTGACGTTGGCATTGCTGACTTCCACGCCCGACTGATGCAGGGCGATGGCACCTGCCGAAAGCACGGCAAAGAGGGCGACATACGCCCACTTCCTGTCAGGCAGCAGTTGCATGATAAGTCGCATCACAAACAGCGTGTAAAAGTACCAGCAGGGACCCATGCACCAGCGATGGCCCAGCAGCAGCCACTCCAGGAACCAAGGCCACGAGATGTTGTACGGCTCACCTTGGGCTATGCAGCGCAGATAGCTTTCTCCCTGCATGATGATGCTGAGGATGACAGTGGGTACCAGCAACTGCCAGAAACCTTTGCGCAGACATGTCGGCCAGTCAGGTGACTTCTTGTACAGGAACCCAGAGATAACACAGAATGCCTGGACGCTGAACACATACAGATAGACGTGTCCTGCTGAGAAGAAGTGTCCCCAGATGATGGCCAGTATCGCCCAGACCTTCATCCAGTCGAGCCATACCATGCGTCCGTTTGCTTCCTGTCCCACCGTCATGTTCACTGTTGTTTTTCCTGCAAAAGTAACAATTATTACGGGAAGAACAAAATTTTTTACCGAATTTCAAATATAATTTGGCATTTTGCTCACTTATTCGTACCTTTGTAGCCGCAATGATACTCAGGAAGCTGTCTATACTGAATTATAAGAATATCCCGGAGGCGACGCTGGCGTTGTCGCCGAAGATAAACTGCTTCATCGGTTCCAACGGGGCAGGAAAGACCAACGTGCTTGATGCCGTCTATTTCCTGTCGTTCTGCCGTTCGGCATCCACGCCGATGGATGCACAGGTCATCAGGCACGACGAGCCGTTCTGTATGCTGGAGGGAGAATATGAGGACGACCTCCTCATTTCCGTCGGCATGAAGCGTGGACAGAAGAAACACTTCAAGCGGAACAAGAAGGAGTACAAACGGCTGTCGGAACACATCGGACTGATACCGATGGTGGTGGTGGCTCCCTCGGACACCCTGCTGATAGAAGGGGGCGGCGAGGAGCGACGCCGACTGATGGACATGGTGATAGCACAGTACGACCGTAGCTATATCGAGGCGCTCAACCGATACAACAACGCCCACCAGCAGCGCAACACGCTGCTGAAACAGGCGAGTGTCGCTGAGCAAGCCTCGGCAGTATCCTACGACCCGCTGCTGATGGATCTCTGGGAAGAACAGATGGCGGAATCCGGCGAGGAGCTGTTTCGCAAGCGGACGGCATTCGTCGAGGAACTGACCCCCGTTTTCCAGGACTACTACCAGACCATATCGGGTGGCCATGAGGAGGTGGAACTGCAATATGTGTCGCACTGTCAGCGTGGTCCGCTGTTGGATGTCATCCGTCGCGACCGTTTCAAAGACCTGGCTGTCGGCTACTCCCTGCACGGCATCCACCGTGACGACCTGCTGTTTACGCTGGGCGGCCACCCCATGAAGCGTGAGGGTTCCCAGGGTCAGAACAAGACGTACGTGATAGCGCTGAAACTGGCACAGTTCGAGTTTCTGAAGCGGACGGTATCGCAAACCACCCCTTTGCTGTTGCTTGACGACATCTTCGACAAGCTGGACGCACAGCGCGTGGAACAGATAGTGCATTTGGTGTCGTCCGACAATTTCGGACAGATATTTATTACCGACACCAATCGCGAACACTTGGACCAGATACTGCGCAACAGCAGTCTGGACTACAAGATTTTCTATGTTGAAAATGGTGATGTAAGATGTAAGATGTAAGATGTAAGATGTAAGAAGGAAGAGGTAAGATGTTTAAACGGAACGTACAACAGGTGAAGGACTTGATTCTGCAAGCCTTGCGGGAACAGGGCCTGGAGACGCCACTCAACCAGAAGCGGCTGGTGGATGCATGGCCGGAAGTGGCGGGACCGTTGATTGCCAGCTATACGTTGAACACCTATATATATAACCAGACACTCTACGTCCGTCTGTCGAGTCCCGCCTTGCGGGCCGACCTGAGCATGCGCCGCCAGGAACTGACGGCCCGCCTGAATGCCGTCGTCGGCGAACAGGTCATTACCGATGTCCGTTTCGGCTGACTATTTACGCTCTGCCTTGGCTACGTTGTCGGCAGCCTTCTGTGGTGCTTGCGGGAAGGCCTCGTTTCTGGCAAACACCTTCAGCGTCTCACGGATGGTGGGGTCGTCCTGGTTGAGATATTCCGTCCACGCATCTTCGTTCAGCATGTTATAGATGATGCGGCTGTTGATGAAACGCTCCAGCAACTTGTGCGACTTCTGTATCATGAGGTTGCGGCGCTTCAGTCCGTTCTTTTCTGCAAAGGCAACGAACGTCTCCACCATGTTCAGCTTCTTCAGATGGCTTTCCAGCGACCTCATATCGCTGAACTCGTTCAGCTGACGGCGGTGCTCGTCGGTGTAGTTGAAGGCAAACTGCAGGATGAGGCCGCTCATGGTAGCCTGTTTGTAGTAGGATGTCACGTCAAGGGTATCCTCAGCAATGAAGATGTCGGGGGTGATGCCGCCACCGCCATAGACGGGACGTCCTATGCCGGTATGATACTCCTTGCCCTCATGCTTGATGCTGTCCTCAGAGAAGAACTCGCCGTGCTCGTAGCGGCTGATGAGGTCTTCCTCATAATTTTTGTTGTCACCACTGGTATAGGGCTTCTGGATGCAGCGTCCTGACGGAGAGTAGTAGCGGGCAATGGTGAGGCGTATCATGGAGTGGTCGTTGAACTCTATGGGCTGCTGCACCAGTCCCTTGCCGAACGAGCGGCGTCCGATGATAGTGCCGCGGTCGTTGTCCTGAATGGCACCGGCCAGAATCTCCGAGGCAGAGGCAGAGCCTTCGTCGATGAGGATGACCAGCGGCAACTTCTGATAGGTGCCGCGACCGTCGCTGCGGTATTCCTGACGGGGCGACTTACGGCCCTGGGTATAGACGATGAGCTGGTTCTTCTGCAGGAACTCGTTGGCAATCTTCACTGCCGACTGCAGGTAGCCGCCAGTATTGCCACGCAGGTCGATGGTCAGGTTCTGGAAACCCTGCTGCGACAGTTTGGCCAGTGCGATGAGCAGTTCCGGATAGGTGTTCTCGCCGAAGTTCTTGATGCGGATGTAGCCCGTCTTGCTGTCCAGCATATAGGTAGAGGTGACGCTGCGGGTGGGAATGTCGCCACGGGTGACGGTGATGTGGTGAATCTTCTTGTCGCCGTAGCGCATGATGCCCAGTTTCACCTGCGTGTCCTTGGGCCCTTTCAGCCGGTGCATGGCTTCCTCGTTGGTCAGTGTCTTACCTGTGAACGGCTTGTCGTCAACGGTGACAATCTTGTCACCAGCCAGCACGCCGGCCCTTTCTGCCGGACCGTTGCCGATGACCTGCTGGACGTGCAGCGTGTCCTGCCGGATGTTAAACTCGATGCCCACGCCAGAGAAAGAACCCTTCAACTCGTCGGTAGCCATCTGCACATCCTTGGAGGAGATATATACCGAGTGGGGGTCCAACTCTGCCAGAATCTGTGGCATGGCTTTCTCCACGAGGTCGTTCACGTTGACCGTATCCACATACTGGTCGTCAATCATGTGCAACAGACTGTTCAGCTTGTTACTGCTGGAATTGATGATGCTCAGCCGGTTGCCGGAGAAATGGTTGGCATAGAACGTGCCTATGACGATGCCGATGACCACGCACAATGCCATGGCCAGCGGCATAAAACGGTTATTCTTTTTCTGGTTACTCATAGTTACTTTTCCCCTAAAAACACTACTTCTATACCGGCACGCTCCAGCAGTTCTATGCCGTCCATCAGCCGGTACTTCTCACCATAGACGACACGGCGGATGCCCGACTGGATGATGAGTTTGGAACACTCTATGCAGGGTGATGCCGTGATATAGATGGTGGCACCGTCGCTATTGTTGTTGCTGCGGGCCAGTTTGGTGATGGCGTTGGCCTCGGCATGCAGCACGTAGGGCTTGGTGACACCGTTGTCGTCTTCGCAAATATTTTCAAAGCCGCTGGGCGTGCCGTTGTAGCCGTCGCTGATAATCATGCCGTTCTTGACGACCAATGCCCCCACCTGGCGGCGCTGGCAGTAGCTGTTCTGTGCCCAGATGCGGGCCATCTCCAGATACCTCTGGTCAAACTTTCTTTGCTTTTCCTTATCCATATTGTTGTGATAAAACAACTTTAACCACTTAGACAACTATTTGGTTGTTTTAGTTGTTTTAGTTGTTTTTTTTATTCCGTTTCTTTTCAGTAATGCATCAATAGTCGGTTCGCCGCCACGGAAGCGCTTGTAGAGCACCATGGGATGTTCCGTTCCACCCTTGCTCAGTACCTCGTCGCGGAAGCGCTGGGCAGTCTTTTGGTCGAAGATGCCGTGCTTCTTGAATACCGAGAAGGCGTCGGCTTCAAGCACTTCTGCCCATTTATAGCTGTAGTAGCCGGCAGCGTAGCCGCCTGCCATGATATGCGAGAACTGCACCGTCATACAGGTGTCGGGCAGCTGTTCGCCGAGGATGGCTTTCTTCCATGCTTTCTTCTCGAAGGGGATGATGTCGTCGGTGAATTCATCCTTCTTGGTATAGTATGCCATGTCGAGCAGTCCAAAGCTGACCTGCCGCAGACAGGCCGTGGCAGCCATGAAGTTGCGGCTCTTGACGATGCGGTTGATCAGTTCGTCAGGCAGCGGTTCTCCTGTTTGGTAGTGGAACGCAAAGGTGCGCAGGAACTCCTTCTCGACGGCGAAGTTCTCCATGAACTGCGACGGCAGTTCCACGAAGTCCCACCAGACATTGGTACCGCTGAGGCTCTCGAAACGCGTATTGGCAAACATGCCGTGCAGGGAGTGGCCGAACTCATGGAGGAACGTCTCCACCTCGCCCAGTGTCAGCAGCGCAGGTTTGTCCTCCGTGGGTTTCGTCAAGTTCATCACCACACTGACGTGCGGCCTCATATTTCTCATTTCGCATTTCTCATTTCTCATTTCAAAATGCTGCCCCTGGTATTCCGTCATCCACGCTCCGCCCTGCTTGCCTTTGCGGGGATGGAAGTCGGCGTAGAACACGGCCAGGTACGAGCCGTCCTTGTCAAACACCTCGTAGGCCTTGACGTCGGGATGATAGACGGGAATGTCCTTGTTTTCCTTGAAGGTGATGCCATAGAGTTTGTTGGCCAGCCCGAAGACGCCGTCAATCACTTTGTCCAGCTGGAAGTACGGCCGCAGCATCTCTGCATCGATGTTGTACTTCTTCATCTGCAGCTTGTGGGTATAGAAACCGATGTCCCAAGGGCGGAGCCCCTCGCTCCCCGGGGCTATCTTTTTCAACTCCTCCCGTTCCTTGATGGCCGTCGGCTTGTAGGCATCTATCAGGTCGTCCATGAGTTTATACACGTTACGGGCATTGGATGCCATGCGGCGCTTCAGCACGTAGTCGGCGTAGGTCTTATAGCCCAACAGCTGGGCAATTTCGCGGCGCAGGTTGATGAGGCGCTTGCAGATGTCGGTGTTGTTCTCGCTGTTGTCGTGGGTACACACCGTGTTGCGGGCCATGTACATCTGTTTGCGCAGTTCCCGCTGTGTGGAATAGGTCATGAACGGCGAGTAGGAGGGGAAGTCCAGTGTGAACACCCAGCCTTGCTTGTCCTGTTCCTTGGCTGTGAGTGCTGCAGCCTCGCGGGCTGTCTCGGGCAGTCCGTCCAGCAGTGCCTCGTCGGTAATGTCCAGAGTGTATGCCTTGTTTTCCTTCAACAGGTTCTGCGAGAACTGCAACGACAGCATGGATGCCTCTTCGGTCAGTTGGCGCAGCCGCTCCTTGCCAGCTTCGTCGAGCAGGGCACCGCTGCGCACAAAACCTTCGTAGCAGTTGTCGAGCAGCATCTTCTCCTCTGCCGTCAGCTTGCGGTGGTGACGGTGTACGTATTTGATGCGCTCAAACAGTTTCGGGTTCAGCCGTATATCGTTGGCATGCTGCGTCAGTATGGGTTGCATCTTCTGGGCCAGGGCGTCCATCTCGTCGTTGGTCTCTGCCGACAGCAGGTTGAAGAACACCGTCGAGACGCGGCTTAGCAGGTCGTAGTAGCCCTCGTCCTCCTCGGTATCGATGATGGTATTGTCGAATGTCGGCTTTTCGGGGTTGTTGATGGTCTTCTCTATCTGCTCGTTGTCACGGCGAATGCCTTCCGTGAAGGCCTCTTCGTAGTGCTCCAGGCGGATGCGGTCGAAGGGCACCGTGTCGTGCGGTGTCCCATAGGGTTCCAAAAACGGATTCTTCGACTGCTCAGTCGAAGTGCTGCAGGTATTATTAGGTTCACTCATACTAACGTCTTTCTCTTACAACCTGCAAAGATAGCTATTCCCCTGCAATTCTTTTCTTAACCGATTTATTTTATAATAATCTTTAACGGTTTAGGTAAAAATTTTGTTATTCCGCAGAAATTATGTACTTTTGTAGCCTGCTAATCATACTATACAAAACAAATGAGAAGAATTCTCCTGACTATAGTTGTGTTGATGGCTTGCTGCTGTCTGTCTGTTTCCGCTTCCGACGTGCGAACTATCGACCTCAGCGGCACGTGGCAGTTCCGTTCTGAGCGCGAGCAGGGCACCATCCAACTCCCAGGTTCCATGCTCACCAACGGCAAGGGTGACATCGTCACCGTCAATACACGCTGGACGGGTTCGCTCTACGACTCCAGCTTCTACTTCAATCCCTATATGGAGAAGTACCGTAAGGCCGGACAGATGAAGTTTCCCTTCTTCCTGACCCCAGACCGCCACTATACCGGCCGTGCCTGGTACGAACGGACCGTCAGCGTGCCGAAGTCATGGAAGAACCGTCACATCACGCTCTTCCTGGAACGTGCCCATATCGAAACGACGGTCACCGTCAACGGCCAGGCCGTCAGTCATCAGCAGTCGTTGTCGGTGCCCCATGAGTTCGACGTTACACCTTATATTGTATATGGGTCAGAAAACCGCATCACCATCGAGGTGTATAATGGCATCGAGAACGTCTGTGTGGGACAGGACTCGCACAGCGTCACCGACCAGACGCAAGGCAACTGGAACGGTATTGTCGGACGCATCGAACTGCAGGCTCACAGCCCCAAGGCTATCCGGCATCTGCGCGTCTATCCTGACGTGGAGAACATGACGCTGCGTGTCAACATGCAGAAGTATGGCAAGGGTAAGGTGAAACTCTGGGTGGAAGAGGGGAAATGTAAGATGGAAGATGGAAGATGGAAGAAGGAAGATGTAAGAGGGAAGAAGGAAGAGTATGTGACGCAGGAGACGGAAATCACGATTCCCATGCAGGGTGCCAAACTATGGGATGAATTTTCACCGAACCTTTATACCTTGGTGGCTGTTGCCGACAAAGACACGCTGCGCACCACGTTTGGCATGCGTCGGATGACCGTTGAGGGCAGTCAGCTGCTGATGAACGGCAAACCGGTATTCCTACGTGGCACAGTGGGTAACTGCTGTTTCCCGGAGACGGGCTATCCGCCGACCGACGAGGCCTCATGGGAACGTGTGCTCGGCATCTGCAAGGAGTGGGGCATTAACCACATCCGCTTCCATAGCTACTGTCCGCCGGAGGCTGCCTTTGCCGTAGCTGACCGCTTAGGACTCTATTTGCAGCCGGAAGGTCCGTCGTGGCCGAACCACGGTGTGCGCTTGCGTCGCGGCATGTATATCGACCAGTATCTGTTGGACGAAGGACGTGCTATCCTCGACACCTACGGCAACCATCCGTCGTTCTGTATGATGGCGGCAGGCAACGAGCCGGCTGGCGACTGGGTGAACTACTGCAACGACTGGGTGAAGCAGATGAAACAGAATGACTCTACGCGTGTCTATTGCGGTGCCTCCGTGGGGGGCGGCTGGGCATGGGACGACGGCTCGGAGTATCATGTCAAGGCGGGAGCCCGCGGACTCGACTGGGACAGAAACGCCCCCCATGCCGACGATGACTACTATCAGCAGCTGCTTTTCCCTCGCAACTACAAGTCGAAGACGCCCAACAATTCGCCCATCATTGCCCATGAACAGGGACAGTGGTGTGCCTTCCCCGATTTCAAGGAGATTCCGCAATATACGGGAGCTTATAAGGCCCGCAACTTCGAGATTTTCCAGGACTTGCTGCGCGATAACGGCATGGCCTCGCAGGCTGAGCGGTTCCTGATGGCCAGCGGCCGTTTACAGACGCTGTGCTATAAATACGAGATAGAGCGCAACCTGCGTACCAAGGACTATGCCGGCTACCAGTTGTTGGGGCTGAACGACTATAGCGGACAGGGCACGGCACTGGTGGGCGTGCTCAACGTCCATTGGCGTGAGAAGGGCTATTGCACGACGGACGACTGGACGCAGTTCTGCAGTCCTGTCGTGCCGTTGGCTAAGTTCCCCAAATTCGTGTTTACCGACCCACACATAGAAATTCCCATCGACGTTTACAATGCCTGGAAGGAACCGCTGCGCAATGCCCGTATCAAGTGGAAAGTGGAGCACTTCGTCTTCCACGGCGAGTCACAGCCGATGACGCTGCAGCAAGGTCGCAATAGTAATGTGTTCACGGTGCGGCCCATCAGCATTCCGCTGCCCTTTGCCGACCCTGTCAAGATGAAACTCATCGTCACCGTCAGCAGCGACAATGTCCCTGACTTCCATAACTCGTGGGAGTTTTGGATGTACCCAAGGGAACTGCCCTCTGACCTCTTACCTCTTACCTCTGACATCTTTTATGAAGCCGACTCGCTGGATGCCAAGGCACTGAAGGTGTTGGCCGGTGGTGGCACCGTGCTGTTGACGGCTGGCGGCAAGATTCGCTATGGCAATGATGTGCGCCATACGTGGCTGCCCGTCTTCTGGAATACCTCGTGGTTTAAGATGCGACCGCCGCACACCACGGGAGCCTATATACAGCATACCCACCCCGTATTCCGTGACTTCCCCACCGACGACTGGCAGAACCTGAACTGGTGGGAGCTGACCAACCGTGCACAGGTGATGAACCTGGCGGAGTTCCCTGCCGACTACCAGCCCATCGTACAGCCCATCGACACGTGGCACGTGTCGCGTAAGTTAGGCATGCTGATAGAGGCCCGTGTGCTGAACGGCCGTCTGCTGATGACGACGATGGACATCAGCCACAAGCTCGACAGTCGCCCCGTAGCCCGCCAGTTGCGCTACAGCATTCTGCGCTACATGCAGTCTGCCGACTTCCAGCCGTCAACAACCCTCGACGTGGAGGTCATCCGTCATCTCTATGAGCGTGAGGCCCCCAAGGTGGATATGTTCACCAAGGAGTCGCCCGACGAGCTGAAACCCAAGATAGGAAACTAACACTAATGATAAAAAACAATGAAACAAATTATTAATGTAATGCTGGCACTGCTGATAACTGGCAGCTTGCAGGCTCAGACGATTGACACCTTGATCAGCAAGGTGAGTGACAAACCCTTTGACGTTACCGTGCAGGTGCCCGACGGCAACTACCGCGTTACCGTCACCGTTGGCAACAAGAAGAAAGCCGGCCAGACGGTGGTACGTGCCGAGAGCCGCCGTCACTATGCCGACGTGATTACCACCAAGAAGAAACAGTTTGAGACCTTCACCTTCGTAGTCAATAAGCACAATCCGCAGATTGATGCCAAAAACCGTGTAAAGCTGAAGCCCCGTGAGTGGTCGTACAAGAACTGGGACGACTCGCTGACCATTACCTTCTGCGGTCCGATGCCTGCCGTTGAGCGCATCCAGATAGAACCCGCCAAGGATGTCACCACCGTATTCCTCTGTGGCAACAGCACCGTCGTTGACCAGGAGAACGAGCCGTGGGCTTCGTGGGGACAGATGATTACCCGCTGGTTTGACGACAAGGTGGTGATGGCCAACTATGCCGAGAGCGGACTGTCGTGTACCTCGTTCCTGGCACAGGGCCGCCTTGACAAGATTCTCACACAACTGAAGAAGGGCGACTACGTCATTGTGGAGTTCGGCCACAACGACGAGAAGGAGAAGAAGCCCGGCGACGGTGCCTGGTACAGCTACTCTCGCAATCTGAAGATTTTTGCTGACCGCGTGAAGGCAGCCGGTGGCAACATCATCTTCTGCACACCCACGGCCCGTCGTGCCTTCAACGATGACCACAAGACGATGCGTAATACCCACGGCGAATTTCCTGATGCCATGCGGGCCGTGGCCAGACGTGAGAACGTGCCCGTCATTGAACTGACACCCATGACCACCACGCTCTATGAGGCCATGGGTGAGGAAGGCTCCAAGAGGGCCTTGGTGCACTATCCTGCCAACACCTTCCCCGGACAGGACAAAGCGCTGGCTGACAACACCCACTTCAATCCCTTCGGTGCCTGGGAAGTCGCCAAACTGGTGGTGACAGGCCTGCAGCAGATGAAGTCGCCGCTGGCTCAGCACCTGCGTGCCGACTGGCAGGACTTCACCCCTGCACAGCCCGACGCCCCTGACCGGTTCGTATGGCATGCGTCGGCAGGCAGCAACCTCACGAAACCTGATGGTAATTGAACATTATTATTCATTTAATTTATATTTTGGGCTTTGGCCCGCAAGAAAAGACTATGGAAAGAACATGGAGATGGTTTGGCAAGAAGGATAAGATTACCCTTGCCATGTTGAGACAAATCGGAGTAGAGGGCATTGTGACGGCCCTGCACGACGTTCCCCTCGGTGAGGTGTGGACAAGAGAGAAAATCCGCGACCTGCGCGAGTACATCGAGTCGTATGGCATGCGCTGGAGCGTCGTCGAGTCGCTGCCCGTCGTAGAAACCATTAAGTACGGCGGTCCTGACCGTGACCACCAGATTGAGGTCTATAAGGAGTCGCTGCGCAACCTCTCGGCAGAGGGCATCCACTGCATCTGCTACAACTTCATGCCCGTATTGGACTGGGCCCGTACCGACCTGTTCCACCACAACCCCCACGGCGCCACCAACCTCTACTTCAACTATGCCGAGTTTGCTTACTTCGACATCTATATTCTGAAGCGTGAGGGTGCCCGTGAGGAGTGGGCCAACTTCAAGTTCCCAGAGGGATGGGGCGAAGGCCGCAACGTGCTACAGGAGTGCGACGAACTGGCCAAGACCATGACGCCCGAGAAGGATCACAAGCTTGTGGAGAACATCGTCATCAAGACACAGGGTTT
>JAEEGL016458835.1_pt1 | contig 19707 bp, 39 predicted proteins | sample 9134231 | NCBI WGS metagenome assembly JAEEGL01 (sample SAMN16246548, study PRJNA631951) | gut metagenome | biome: gut microbiome; feature: rumen; material: fiber-attached | host: Bos | place: Iran: Karaj | collected 2018-10 | reverse complement strand
TTTGACTTCGTTCGCTCCAAATTTTCCCATCGTCAGTAACATAATAATTAAATTTTAAATCATATTTACATATTGTAATCAACTTTTTCATAATTTTTCTTAATCCTCCAAAAAAAGATTTTTTAACACTTGGCTGCTGATCGCCCTCGTCTTTACGTTAGGGTTTTCCAGCAATTCAAAAAATTTTACATGGGCTAAGTGTCTTTGCTAACCCATTTGCGTCAATAGCTATCCTACGAGGTTTATATTTATAATATAAATGTTTAATATTTATACACTGATCTTCAAAGTGCTAAGCATTATAAGAATAGATATTTACCAAAGTTTTTATTGCAACACCTTGTGCTTGCGGAGTTGACTTAAATACGCATACTTCAGTGGTACAACCCACACGACCAACGTCAATTCCAAACACATAATAAGCATCTTTTGATGATCTGCCACTTTTCTCGTATTCTGGCTGTAATAGGACTCTTTGTTTATCAAATTTTTCAGATGAAAAGAAGGCATTTTCAACATCTCCGCTCCAAATGCTTCGATATTCTCTATTAAATGATTCATCGTTAAAAGTTCCTTGCATACGCAAATTTTCAACAAAATTTTCATCAAGCAATCCGCAAACAACAGGAGTCTCATATGTTCCACCCATTACCATGTACTCATCTGGCTCAAGAATAGAATTAATTAAAATTTCAATTAACTTTTTATAAGCAAAGCTATTCTTCCAACCCGCAGTTGTAATATAAATTTGACTTTTATTAACAGTTTCTTCTTTATGTCTTGTTCCGTCTGAAAGTCTTCTATCTACGTTTGTGGTTGGGATAATAACATCATTTAACATATCTCCATCAATAAGAACACACTCTTCCATTACACCGCCAGTTCTACGTTGACCTCTTGAAGATTGTCTTGCCGCCAATATATCAATGGCAGAACCATTTTTAAATACATATTTAACATTATCTTTAGATTTTGTTGAAACTCCTCTATCCCAGTTAATTTCATTATTAAGGGCAGGAACGAGTTTACAAATTTCTTCTACTTTAGCAATAGTAATAGATGCAGCCTGTTCCTTACCGCCTGTTGTAACAAACAAATGGCTATTTGGATATAAAATGCATCTTATCATTAATGCCATCATACTTAAAAAAGATTTTGAATATGCACGTGGAAATGTCATATATGCATAGCGATGCCGCATAACAGAGCGCAAAAAAATTCTTTGGTAAGGTAAAAATTCAAAGGTACACTCTTTTCCCTTTATAAAATCAACAAATATATCAGGATAACTTCTAAAAAAACTAATCATTCGTCTTATCTATGATAAATTATTCATAATACGCTATTCTGACATACCTTGCTTTTTAAACTCTTTATCTTGTGATAAAGCCATTAATTGTTGCAAATTCATGACTATGTCGCTCCTTCCGCAAACAGCTCCGCATCTTGCTCTTTCATTGCGGCAATGGAGTTTTTATAATCTATCATATCTTCATCGCTTAATTCTACAACTGCTGAGCCTTTACTTCGAGCAGCCTCTTTATCTTTCTTCATTTCATCTGCAATCCGCTTATCTTGTAAATATTTTTCAATCTCTTGTGCAAGAGCCTTATCTTCATATATAAGACTTCTTGTATATTCTTTTAAGTCTATAATAATCTTATCCATAATATCTTGTGGCTACTTGCACTCATATTTTGGAATGGCTCCGCTATGAGCTTCTACAAAGTCAACAATAGCAGAAACAGAATCAAAGGCGTCTCCTTCACTCTCTTTATTTTGAGCCTCCGTGAACTTTGCAGATTTCATCATTTGGTCATATACCCTGGATAATTTTTGATATGTGTCTACATCTCCCATATCAATAGCCTAATCCATCTTAAGTGAAGTTTTACAAATCTTTTTTAAAGTATCTATTCTTGCCGCACCCTGAATATCAAATGAGTTCATAAAGTTATTATAAAGAGTCTCTAATGTAACCCATTGTGCGGGAGTATATAATCTACCCCATTTCATAGCTAAATAGATTTTATCTTCGTCTGATAAATCAGCCCCCAGGTCAATTAAAGAATCTTCAGGAAGAAAATTTTGTTCTTGAAATGGATTTCTTACTTGTCCCATCATTATATCATAAGCAGATGCAGGCCCTCCCGCAACTTGACCAGTAATTACGTTTCCTTGATGTTTAGGCAAGTCTTTCTTTTGTGTTTCGGTTCTTACTAAAGTTTTATATTCAGCCTCAGTAATTTCACCTTTTTCTAATTGTTCTTTTAACTATTGTTCAAATTTTTCTAATTCCGCTTTTTCTTTTTCTGATTTTTGTTCTGATTTAAGATTCATTTCTTCAGCAATTCTATCGGAATCCGCATAATGATAATCTTTCCATTGTTTTAATTTCATTTTAGAAATGTACTTGCCAATAACAGACATTCCATTCATCTTTTTTGGATCTTTATCAAAAGCCTTATCTCTTAAGACATTCCACTCTGTTTCTACATATGGAATATCCAATTTTTCAAGCACCCATAAAAATGTATTTTTATCAAAATTATCTATATGTGCGGTTAAGCATGCTTTACATATAGTTATTTTACTACCATCTCTATAAGTATAAAAATTTGCTTGAGCTAAACGCTTGCCGCATCTATCACATTTACATTTACCATAACTATCAGGCATTTGACCAATTATTGTTGCATTATTATTTACCATAATTTTATCTCCTTTGATCTCTTTTTATTTCTACAACATTTACATAAACTATAGAAACCATCTTTAGAAGTTTTGTTTTTAGTAAAAAAATAAGGATGAGCTAACTTAACCTATTGGCAACGAGAGCATTTTTTCCACTTCCCTTTTTCTTCAAAAGTATAGTGCCAAATAATCCATTCTTTTTTTGCCTCTTCCGCAATTATTTTAGGAATTTTTTTCCGCCAAAGAGTTGAAATATATTCAATAGAATAAGTAGTACCATAAGTTTTTTTCATCAACGCCGCAATCTCTTTATTTGGTAGTGCTTTAATTTTATATCTTACAATATCATATAACATTGGTAAATTTTGAAGTGATTTTTGTATTAATCTTTCAAAATCCTATACCATATAATGTAAATCATTATCTATTTGTCCTTCAGTTCCTACCTTTAATTCTGAGAAATGGCAAAGAAATTTACTAACGTGCTAAGGGTTAAAAAATGAAATAGGCCCATCGCTTACTGGTTCCCCATTCTAATCAATAGTAATGTGTTCTGATAAATCTATTTTTGAATAAGACTTGGTTGTTTTAGCAAGTCCAACCGCAGGTTTATAAGAATTTTTAATTAGATATTGGTCTTTCCGCATTTCTATAATTTGTTTTGTTAATAAAGATTTTCTTTTGCCAGTTGCCGCATCCCGCTTTTTCTCTACTTCTTTTATTAACTAACGAAATTCTTTTAATTGAGGTATATTTTTTTCATCTTCTTCGGTAATCTATAATTTAGGAGAGAGTAATACATTTTTATCACCCTCTATAATAAAATTATAAATTCCATCTTCTCCATTTTCCAATTTTGTTATGAACCCTTCAAATGAAGTTTCTCTTTTATTTATTGTAACCATTCTATTGTTTGTTAAAATTGTTTTTGCTTTTTTAGTGTCTGGTGTTTCTGTTAAATATTTTGTTATTTCTTCAATATAATAAGGAGTAAACTTATTCTCAGGAATATCTTTAATTATTTGGTGAATAATATTACATCTCTATTGGGCATCTGTAATAGATGTGTCCAACTATGGATATAATCGCTATTTATGTTTTTTTTCCATAAAATGCTCCCTTCTTTTAATCTCTAATTATATTATACCAAAAAAAATTCCGAAAGTCAACCTCGATTAATTTGACCTTATATTGACTTTTTAAAAAAAATATTTTATAATATAAATAATGAAAAATAAAAGGAGAAAATATAAATATGGAGACTATTGCTATTATTGTATTTTTGTTTATTGTTTTTATTAGCCTTTTTCTTGGTTTTGGCTTAGGATTATTCCTTGGTGCGGTGGGGACAGTATCAAAAGAAGAGGATGCTTACAAACGAGGTTGGGAAGCTGGCTTCCGCAAGGGAAAAACAACTTCCACCTCAAAAGGAGTAAAGTAAAATGATAAAAGAATATATTCATATAGGGTTATTCATTGGATGGTTCATTGCGGGAGTGGCGGCATTAAAAACTCTTTCGCGGGTTATTATCCAAAAGATAAGAAAGGAAGATTAACGCTTCCATTGGATTATTATATTTTAATTTGGTTGGCTTATTTAACCACTCTTTTGATGGAGGAATTATAAATGAAATGGAATAAAGAAGAAATTATAATGCGTATTGTTATAGTTTTCGTTGTTGCATTAATGATTGCTTTAATTGGCGCGGGAGTGTATGGAGCTATTCAAAATGAAAAAAATGCCATTCCCGCAGGCACAATAGTTGAAAAGTATCATCAGCCTGAAAGAGTTGAAAGTACAACAAACGCAAAAACTGGGCATACCTCAGTTACACACCATCCCGCAATTTATAGATTTCAATTGAGGGGAGAAAAAAATGAAGTAATGGTTGACTATTGGACTGATGTTCCAGAAGAAGATTATTTTAAATATAGAATTGGAGATTGGTATGTAAGATGAGTTTAGTATCTTTAACAAAAGAAGGAGAAATAAAAAAAGTAGAAACAACATCTTCCGCCATATGGATTATAGAAAAAGATAGAAGTAATTATGATATGGGGGAGCATTTTTAAGATGGGATTAAGATTTAGAATTTTAGCGAAAAAATTTGAAGATATTACGTGGAGCGCGGACTGGCAAGGAAAATCTTTTTTAAAATTTTTCTTGCAATTAATAAAATTTATTAAGAAATATGATGTAGTTGAAACAAACTATTATAGAAAGTAAGGAATGGACTAAAACCGGAGAAACAAACACTAATTTAATTGAGGCATTAGATGATGTGAAGGTGGGAACTAATCCATAAGAAAGGAGAGGATAAAATCCTCTCCTTTTTATTTATTTGGGTTAGTATATTTCGAGTTAATATTTTAAAATTTCTTTTGGAGGGGGAATTGCCGTGGGCGTGACCCACTTTCACTAAAAATGGCAAAAATTCCCAAAACAGACCCCCTCGTCAAATTGCACAAAAGCAAGGCAGGTCTTTTGTGCAATTCGTAAAACTTCTTTTTTTATGGTTAAAATTTTCATATTTTTTTAAAAAATCTGTTGACGATTATTTTTAATGGTGCTATAATCAATACAGATCCGAAAGGAAGTCGCAGCAAGCCTGACGGGTCACAAAAAATGCAAAGTGAGGTAATTAATCATGAAAATTCACAACTTGAGCAAAGTCAGTAGTTCCGCAAAATACCTTGTATGTCGTTTTGTCGGCGAAGAAGTCTACGCTTATGGTGGATATGACGACTTGACAAAAGCTGAATTCGTCGCTGAGTTTATCAATGGCTTTATTGTTACAAGGTAAAGGGGGTTTAAACGATGAAAAAATTTTACATGGTGCTTGACACTGAGACCGTTATGATAGACAAAAAGCAAATCGCCTTTGATATCGGTTATTCGATTATTAATTCAAGAGGCTTTACCGAAAAATCAGTAAATATTATAGTTGCTGATATTTTCTATTACTACAAACAGAGCTTTATACACGACAGTTATCCGGGACAAAACATTCAGGCAAAGACCAAAGAGTATAACGCAATGATACAGAACAATCTAATCTCTGTTATGACCTTTAGGGACTTTATCGACACTTTTTCAGCGGACATAAAAAAGTATAAGATAGACGCGCCCGCGGCTTATAACTGTACATTTGACTGTACAGCATTAAGCAACACCGCGGAACTGTTAAACATAACAGACAATCCCTTTAGAGTAGAAATAACTCAAGACGGCAAAAAAACAATAAAAACGTATCCTTTTAAAGACCTTTATATCCCTTGCAAAGACTTGCTTAAGAACAACAAGCAATATATTCAATGGGTTACAAAATATAACTTTATCACAGATAAGGGCAACATAAAATTCACAGCCGAAAGTGTATACAGCTTTTTAACAAAAAATCCCGCACACGTTGAAAAACATCTTGCACTAAGTGATGTAGTAGAAGAGGCGTTCATATATCATTACTTGTTAACAAAAAAGGTTAAGCTTGATAAAAAGGTTACAATAAAGTAAATAAAAAGTGGGTGTTTTAGACAAAACACTAAAACACCCGCTATAAATAAAAAAACAAAAAAGGAGTAATTAAAATGGTAGAAACTTTTGAAGAAATAAGAGCGGTAAAAGAGCTTTTTAAATGCGGTTGTTGTGGGAGAATGGTTCACTATAAAGACTTACAGCGTTGGTGCTGTGACTTTACAGAGGGCTCAGAGGATTATATATGCTCTGAGTGCTATGAGGACGGAATGGGGGACGATTTGTAACAATAAAGCGGCTTTTTAGCCGCTTTAGATACAACCATAAAGAAAAATAAAAAACTTTAAATAAAAAACAAAAAGAGGTAATAATTATGATAAAAAAGTATGAATTAACAAACGAAACGAAGGTTGTCCTTGGGAGAACTCTTTATCGCATAAGAGCTATAAAAGACTTTGGTAATGTAAAGCGCGGCGACTTAGGAGGTTTTATAGAGGGAGAGGAAAACCTTGCGCATATCGGTAATGCTTGGATTGGAGAAAATGCATGGGTATTCGGAAATACTTATGTATATGGAAATGCTTATGTGCATGAAAATGCTTGTATATATGGAAAAGCTGAAATAGGCGGAAATGCTGAAATATATGGATAATGCTAAATATATTTAACCATATGTAAAATTTATAAAATAAGGCGAGAAATCGCCTTATTTTATATTTATTATATGTCATAAGCAAAACAGAAAAAATTTTTGCACAGCTTAACGAGCGCTTTCTTTCGTCGCATCCCGTCGATCCCTCGATAAACAAGTTGCACAAATTTTTAGATTCTCTTTTGTACAAAGCAGAGAAAATCTTAGCATCCCAAAATTCAGCAAGTTGCATAAAAACTTTTTAACAATATCATAAATTTTTGTACATTCTAATGAATTTTATTTTCAGCAAGTTGAACAAAAACTTATAACAATTTAAAAAATTTTTATGTAAAATGCTGAAAATAAAATTCAGCATAATGTACAAAAACTTTTCAACAATATTATAAATTTTTGTGCATTTTGACGGCTCGCGATGATCCAATGCGAGCCGTCAATTTGTCAATAAGCAAATTACACAAATTTTTGGATTCTCATTTATGTAAAACAGAGAAATTCTTAACATCCCAAAATTCAGCATTTTATATAAAAAATAAACTTAATTGTTATGCAATATTTTTTAAAAAAATTTTAAAAAACTATTGACATTTTGCTCAAAGTGTGTTATTATATAATCACAGGGAAAACAAAGAACCCTAAATAAATAAAAACAAAGAGAGGTAATAATTATGACAAGAAAGTATGAATTAACAAACGAAACAAAGTTTGTCCTTGGAAGAACCATCTATCGCATAAGAGCCATAAAGGACTTCGGCAATGTAAAGTGTGGTGACTTGGGAGGCTTTGTAGAAGATGAAGGAAACCTCGCACAGATCGGCGACGCTTGGGTAGGAGAAAACGCATGGGTGACTGGAGATGCTTATGTATATGGAAATGCCCATGTACATGGAGAGGCTTGGGTATGCGGAAAAGCTGAAATAGGCGGAAATGCTGAAATATGCGGAGATACCCATATATATGGAAAAGCCCAGGTAAATGGAAGTGCTTACATATATGAAAACGCTGACGTATATGGAGAAACTCACATATATGAAAATGCTAAAATACATGGAAACGCTTGCATACGCGAAAATGCTGAAATACGCGGAAACGCAGAAATATATGGAGATGCTGACGTAGCAGGAGAAGCGTTAGTATATGGAAATGCCCTAATATATGACAATGCTTATGTGCATGGAGATACTCACATACGCGGAGATGCTGAAATAGGCGGCGAGGCTGAAATATTTTAACCGCATATAAAATAAGGCGAGAAATCGCCTTATTTTTATGCAATTTGCCAAATCAATAGGCAAAATAACCAAATAAAATTTTTATTCTTTATATAATTTACCTATTGACTTAGCAATATATACAAAATATTCTTCAAATGTTTAAAATTTTTGTACATTTTGACGGCGCGCTTTCTTGCGCTGCGCGCCGAAAATTCTATTATATCACACCTGAGCAAATTTGTCAATAGGCAATTTGCACAAAGATATTTCAACATTGGCTCCCGAAATTGTGCACTATGACGAAGATGCAGCAGCCTTTGTGCAAGATGCACAAAAAATCAATCAGATGTTGAAATATCTTTGTGCAATTTGCCTATTGACAAGCTGTCTTTTGTGCAGGTTATCCAACTGCCGCAACTAATCTTTGTACAATCTGCTATTTTTTATTTTTCTATTGACATTTATAATAAAATATAGTATAATATAGATACAGTAAAGAAAGGTTGTGTTACTTATGCCAAAAGTAAGGTATGAATTTGAATGGGCGGACGTTCGTGCCTTGGTTACTATTGCCAATGTTGTATTGATAATCATTGTAGGGCTTGGCATTTCTTGGATGGGGCTTGGAATTGCGGTATATGATTTAATTCAGGATATCCGCAGGAAATCTCATATAAATCTGATATTAATACACTTATCAATGTTAATCCTGAATAGCTACTTCTTAATGTTATTTTACAATCTTTTATAAAAAGATTGTAAAATAACCCTTGACAAACAACAAAAAGTATGCTATAATAAAGATACAATAAAACAAGGAGGTCATAAAAATGACGATTGCTGAATTTGTCGAAAGACTCTCAGAACAGAGCAAAGAAAATGTAATTTATTACGACTATGGTAGAGGTCTTAAAGAAGTAAGTTGGGATGATTTTTGGGAAATGCTTTGGATTTTTGGATTTAGGATAGGTCAAGAAGAGGAGGAAAATTAAAATATGAAATAGAATAAATTAGCAATTTTACCCATTGACAAAGCAGTTTTTATGCGGTTTGCATAAAAACTGCTTTCATTTTTTGTGCATACTGTCAAGTCAATAGGCAAAATAACCAAAAAAGAAATTTTTATTTTGTACAATTTACTTATTGACTTAGCGGATTGCACAAAAACTTCTTAAAAAGTGGAAAATTTTTGTGCAATTTGACGGCGCGCTTTCTTCCGCTGCGCGCCGTGAATTTGGTTCACATTGTGATGTGCAATTTTTTGTTCAGCATTTTGCACAAAAATTTTCCACAATTAGTTCCTGATTTTGTGCAACTTGCACAATGCAGCAAGTTGCACAAAAACTGCCGCAAATTTTTGTGCAAAACGTAGAATTTTTCTGGGTTTTGCATAAACTTTCAAGGGCAAGTTTGTGCAAAATAACGAACAGAATTTTTTCAATTTCCCTTGACAAATTACAAAAAATAGTTTATAATAATTATAGAAAAACAAAGGGGGCATAAATATGAGAATATGTTTTGATATGGATGGAACAATAGCTAATCTGTACGGAGTGGAAAACTGGCTTGAAATGCTGATAAATCATGACCCTACACCATACGAAAAAGCTGATACTTTAATAAACATGAACAGCCTTGCAAGAATATTAAACAAATTGCAGGCAAAAGGTTATACAATAGGTATAATAAGCTGGCTTTCTAAAGATTCTAATGCAGACTATGACGAAAAGGTAAAAAATGCCAAAATGAAATGGTTAAGAAAGCACCTTAAAAGTGTAAACTTTGACTTTATCGAAATAGTAGCTTACGGAACACCAAAAAGCTTTGTTGCAAATAGTCACAAAGATATACTCTTTGATGATGAAATGGCAAACCGCAAAGAGTGGACGGGCAAAGCGTATGATGTTCACAATATCCTTGAGGTGTTAAGGTCTTTACCTTAACACCCAAGAAAAAAATTTTTCAAAAACCTATTGACAAATAATAAAAAGTATATTATAATATAGATACAATCAAAGAGGAAATAAAACCTCTAAAAGAAAGGAATGATTATATGAAAATTTTAGTAAATTGTTGTTATGGTGGCTTTGGGTTTTCTGACTTTGGAGTGGCTAAGTTAAAAGAAAATAATCTTATGAATAGCAACAGCGATCTTGACTTACGCATAAATCCAGAAGTTATTAAATTAGCTGAAAAATACGGCGATGAGCTGTTCGACAAACATTCAGATGTTGAGATTGAAAAACTTCCAGATAATATAACAGATTATGATATAAATGAATATGATGGACTTGAAACAGTAATCTATGTACTTGATGGAAAAATATATTATCTCTAATTTTCAAAAACCTATTGACAAATAATAAAAAGCATGCTATAATAAAGATACAATAAAAGAAAGGTGGTCATAAATATGGCAGAATTTTCAATTACGCTGTTTTACAGAGGGGTGCCCATTAAAGCGAACTGTGCGGAGGCTGCTGAATCTCTTTTTGAGGAGTTATTCGAAATCTATGGCACAGATGTATTTAACGATTGTGACATTGTTGCAACAGAAATTGAAAAGGAGGAAAATTAAAATGACTTATTGACAAATTAAAAAAAGTATGCTATAATAAAGATACAATAAAGAAAAGGATGTGCAAACTATGATGTATGTAGTAATTAACAGAGATGGAACTTTCGCAGGAAGATGCTGTGAAACAATTGATGCGGCGAGGGAGCTGGCTTGTCAGGAGTCAGGACGCAGAGTATATATACTCACAGAAAGCAGAGATACTGAAACAATCAACAGTGTGCTTGAAAGTTTTGAAGAGGTTGAAAAAACCATTGAGTGTCCTACAATGGAGTATGACTGCCCTTATTATAAAAGAGGTCTTTGTACTTTAGAGAACGCAGAAATGGAGTGTGATGCTTTTTATGGTGAAGAATAAGGCGGGAAACCGCCTTATTTTTATGCAATTTGACAAATCAATAGGTAAAATAACCAAATAAAATTTTTATTTTTTGTGCAGTTTGCCTATTGACTTAGCAGATTATACAAAAATTTTTTCAAATGTTGAAAACTTTTGTGCAATTTGACGGGTCGCGCTCCCCCGTCGCGACCCGAAATTCCATTATACCACACCTGAGCACTTTTGTCAATAGGCAAATTGCACAAAGATTATTAACATTTGTTTCCCGAATTTGTGCAATTTGCACAAGTCATTATTGTACTTGTGCAATTTGCACAAGTCATTATTGTACTTGTGCAAATTGCACAAAAATTTAAGAGATGGTGGAGAAATCTTTGTGCAAATTACCTATTGACTTTTACTGATCTGTACAATCTGCACAAAAGTATAAAGAAAAGTGGGAAAAAGTTTGTGCAATCTGCTATTTTTGATTATAATTCTTTAAAAGCATTGACTTTTCAGTGTCTATGCTGTATAATATATACATAAGGTTGAGGGAAGCGAAGTCAAGGAGCCTCGGCGGTTAGCCGAAAAAATAAAAAAAATTTCAAAAAACCCTTGACAAATCCAAAGCCTTATGGTATAATATAAGTACAGTAAAGGAAATAAACCTTACTGAAAAAATCAAAGAAAGAGGTTATGTATTATGACAAATGCAAAGGTAACAAAGAGAGATATGTTCATCGCAATTCGTGAGGCAGTTGCAACGAATGAGGATTTTGTGAGATTCCTCGACCATGAGATTGAACTCCTGAACGCAAAGTCCGCAAACAGAAAGCCTACAAAGGTGCAGGTCGAAAATGAAACCTTTAAGGCACTGATACTTGCCTTCCTTACGGAGAAGGGAACAGCCTTCACAATCAAAGAGCTTCAGGCAAATATCCCTGAGCTTGCGGAGCTGTCTAATCAGAAAATAACTCACCTGCTCTCTGCACTGGGTGAAAAGGGCACGGGTCAGATTGTAAAGACCTACGACAAAAAGACCCCTCACTATGAAATAGCATAAGACCTAATCACAAAAATTCAGCTGTACGTCAAAGGGGCGGAAATATCCGTCCCAAACCAAAAAAATTTTCAAAAAGGGGTTGACAAACTAAAGAAAAGGAGGTATAATAGAATTACAAACAAAGGAGGTAGTTAGTATGACGACAGTTGAAAAGCTTGCAGAAAAAATCTTCAAAGAATGTGAAAAGGACGGTGAACTAGTTACAAAAGAAGAGGCTCTTGAAATGGCGGAAATGGAAATAAATGCCAAAGCAGACCGTCATTATGAAAAGTCAGCCGAAAAAGAACGCAAAGCCGCAAAGCGTGAACGAAAAATCGACCCTACTAAGCAATATCTTATTACTGAAATAAAAAAATGTTTGGAGGAATGTGAATGTGAGATAGAACCGCTTGTCAATGAAACTGATTTGCATTTTACCTATGAAGGAAATAGCTTTACAGTAAAATTGACAAAGCACAGGGTAAAAGGGGGATAAAACCCCCTTGCATCCCAAAAAAAATTAAAAAATTTTTTAAAAAAGGGTTGACAAATTACAAAAAATAGTTTATAATATAGATACAGTAAAAAACAAGGAGGAAAACAAAATGCAACCTATGCACATTTTCTTAATCGCCGCCCTTGTAGTCGGAATAGTCCTTTGGATATTAGAGGACTATGCGTGCGGGAAGGTTCACAATTCTCAGGACGATTTTAATGAAGATGAAGGAGGAACGGACTGAATAAGCATGAAGGTTGGATGTAATCCACCTTCACAATATGCGGATGTAACTCAATTGGCAGAGTAACGGACTTTTAATCCGTGGGCTGTGGGTTCAAATCCCATCGTCCGCACCAATTATATCCATTGTGCAACCTGCACAAATATAACTCTTAAAATTCTATATTGTACAGGTTGCACAAATGACCTCTCATAAATTTGGTATTGTGCAAAACGCACAAAGATCCACGTGGATTTTTGTGCATTTTTCCTATTGTGCACAATGCACAAAAGATATTAACATTGTTGAAAATTTTTGTGCAATTCGACGGGACGCGCTCCCCCGTCGCGTCCCGAAAATTCTATTATACCATATATTGCAAATTTTGTCAATAGGCAATTTGCACAAACTTTTAAAAAAATTTTTTCCCGAATTTGTGCAAAACAGAGAAAAAATTTTCAGCAAATTGCACAAAAACTGCCCGCATTTTTTGTATGTTTCTACAAACTTTTCTCTGTTTTGCACAAAGTTTTAATTCAATCTTTGGTTATTTTACCTATTGAAATCTGCTTTTAGATATGATAGAATATATTTGTCAGTGAGAGAGAGGAAGCTAAACCTCAATTGACAGAAAGGATTTGATAAAAATGTTAAATGAAAAGTACCTGATTATTGACACGGAAACTACAAACAGTATTGACGACCCTATTGTTTATGACATAGGATTTGCCGTCATAGACAAAGAAGGAACGGTGTACGAAAGTCACAGTTATGCAATAGCAGATGTAATTCTTGATAAAGACATGATGGACACTGCTTATTACAAAGAAAAAATTCCTTCATACTGGGAAGAAATTCAGGCGGGCAAAAGAAAGTTAAGACACTTTAAAACCGTAAAGTCAATTGTAGCAGATATCATAAAACAGTATGACATAGAAATTGTAATTGCCCATAATGCACGCTTTGACTATCGTTCACTTAATTTAACACAAAGATATATTACAAGCTCTAAATTCAGATATTTTTTCCCTTATGGAATAAAGGTGTGGGATACCTTAAAAATGGCAAGAGAAGTCTTGAAAGGTTGCGATAAATACAGAGAATTTTGTATTAAAAATGGGTATGTTACCAAAAGGAACCAAAACAGATTTACCGCTGAAATTCTTTATAGATATATTACAAATAACCTTGAATTTATGGAGGCTCACAAAGGGCTTGATGATGTAATGATAGAAAAAGAGATTTTTGCATACTGTATAAAAGAATATCCGCAAATAAACGGCGCTTTGTGGGATGATTAAATCCCACAAAGCAAAATAAAAAAAATTTTCAAAAACCTATTGACAAACAAAAGAAAATAGTGTATAATAAATATAGTGAGAGGGAGAGAGAGAAAAGCCCCACGACGGGTTTAGTTGAAACACTCTGCGGAGACCCTTAATAACAGGAATAAGCAACGGCGTAAATGATGGGATAAAAATTCTTTCAATTCGTTTGACTGAATTTCCAAAGTTTAACAGTCGGTAAAATGTCCGACAGAATTTTCTCTCGTGAAAAGAAGGGGACTTCCTCTCACAAAAAAATTTTTCAAAAACCTATTGACAAACAATAAAAAGTATGCTATAATAAAGATACTGAAAGAGAGGTGATAAAAATGACGGTTAAAGAAATGATAGAAAGCTTTGAGATACAAATTGCCGCTGGTAAATGGGATGAAGATGATGAGATTTTTGTACGAAATGATATTGGAGTCTTTGATACAGTTGATTTTTTTCTCAAAGATTCTGATGGTGATATTAGAATTTATTCGATATAAACAAATCATTCAGCAACTTGCACAAAAGGGAGGAGAAAAATTTGTGCAAGTTGCTGAATTTTATTTTTGGCGAATTGCACAAAAGTTTTTAATAATGTTGAAAATTTTTGTGCAGTTTGACGGCTCGGCGAGCGCCGCAGCGAGCCGTGAATGTGATTCACATTCACATTGGCAATTTTTGGTTCGGCATTTTGCACAAACTTTTTTCAACATCGGCTCCCAAAATTAGCTATTTTGACGAAGTGTTTGTGCAGGTTGCACAAAAATATTAAAGAAAATTTGTGCAAAATGCTAATGCAATTTTTTGCACAGTGCCAAAAATCACATAAAATTTTTGTGCAAAATGCCATTGACATAAAAGGGTTTTCAACAATCTCTTATTTTTTTTGTGCAACCTGCACAAAGAAAAAGGAGCCTTTGTGCAAACCGCTCAAGATCCATAGTTAATCTTTGTATAATTTGCCTATTGAACTGTCAAATTGTACAAAGAATCTTCTTTTTTAGTATAATTCCTTGGTTTGACATTTTTAAAAAATTTTGATATAATATATATGTAAGGATGAGGGAGGACAACAGACCGAGGCTCAGGGGCTTCCCTAAAGTACAATAAAATGTACACCAAATAAAAAAAGGTTTTGACAATCTTCAATCCTTATGGTATAATATAAGTACAGTAAAGGAAATAAACCTTGCTGAAAATTAAGAAATGAGGTATGTTTTATGGCAACAAAAATCACAAAGGTTCAGATGTTCACTATGATAGCCGCTCTTGCAGAGGTTCAGGCAAATCCTGATATGGTTGCTTTTATCAACCATGAGATCGAACTTCTCAACAACAAATCTGTGAACAAAAAGCCCACTGAACGCCAGATAGAAAATGAAAAATTCAAAGAGCTTATCTTTGAGTATTTCTGTCACTGCGAGGGGCACAAAACCATTAAAGAAATTCAGGCAGCAATTCCTGAATTAGCAAACCTTTCCAATCAGCGTATGACCCATCTTCTGTCAAATATGGTAATCAATGGCAAACTTGAAAAAGAATATGAGAAAAAAACTCCATATTATTCCATAGCCTGCTAATCTCACAAATGGGCTGTACGATAAAAAGTACAGCCCAAAATAAAAAATCTTCACAAAAGGGGCTGATTTAATGACCGCTGATTTTAATGGTAAATCTATCCATATTCCCGATGCCGAAATACAGCATAGCATGAAAGTATTGGAACTTTCACAAGAGGAAGCTGTTCAAATGTGGTTAGAGGACAACGGTTATTTGACAAATGAAACTGTGGAAGAACTCACAGAAAAAGCAAAAGTAAACAAGGTTCTCAAGGGAGCCAAAAGTGAAAAGGCTATGGCAAAACCTACCAAGCCCAGAGAACGCAAGCCTGATATTGAGAAAGAAACTCTCATTAGTGAGATTAGCACTTTTCTCCAGATGTACGGTGCAAGTTCCGTCGAAATCACCAACAAAAGCAAGATAATTGAGTTCAATATTGGCGAAAATCACTACAAACTTGACTTAATTCGTCAAAGGGCACAAAAGAAAAGCTAAAAATTTGTGCAAAACGCCAAAAATACAATAAATTGTACAGCAAACTGCCGAAAATTGCGGCGGTTTGCTGTCTTTTTTTCTACTATTTGTGCATTTTGCACAAAAAAATCGTTTTTTTATTAAAAAATTTGTGCATTTTGCCTATTGACTTTTGTTTTTTGTGCAATTTGTATAGTTTTTATTAACATTGTTGAAAATTTTTGTGCATTTTGACGGAGCGCTGACCTTCGGTCTAGCTCCGTTCCTTAGACCAGTTATACGGCGCACATTTCTGGATTCTCGATTTTCTAAACCAAGATTTTCCATAAAAATCCCAAAATTGATGTCGGCGCGGCTGCGGCCGCGTCCTGCGGTCGCTAAATGGGTTTAGGATTTTTTAAATTGAATTTTTATAGCTTAACTTGACTTTTTAAAAAATTTATGTTATAATATTAAAAAAACCCTAAAAATTTCTGCTGCATTTTTCCTGGGTTGATTTTTTGCAAAAAATATGTTATAATAATAAGGGACGGCAGTTTTGCTCAGCGCCCGCAAGTTTGACTTTTAAAAAATTTTATGTTATATAAAAAGGATATTTTCAACCGCTTTTTGCTTCTTATTTGACTTTTAAAAAATTTTATGTTATAATATAAAAAAAATCATTTTTCGTCCGCCCTGATCTCTTCCACTTGACATCTTAAAAATTTTGTGTTATAATATAGTTACAATAAAGAAAAGGAGTAATCAAATATGACAATAGAAGAAATGAAGAGAAATCTCAATCGAGGCGTAAGTGAAGCAGAGCTTCTTAGAGATTTTCAGCGAAACCTTAAGGAGGCAAGAGAGCAAGTAACCGCAGAAAGAGTTAAGGCGGATACTATTGCTAACGCCCGTAAACAGCTTGCAACAAGCATCTGTAGCTATGCTAAAGCGCTATACGGCACAGATGCCGACGCTGCGGAAGTTATAGTTATGCTAAAAGAATTTGAGAATGACACAAAAAGTCTTGATTCAATAGCAAACGCCATGAGAGCGAAGTGTAATTATAAGTGTAATAAAACTAAGTCACGCAAGACTGAATCAGATGATGATATAATTCAAGCTTTCTTGGAACTTTTTTCATAATTTAAACTATGCGACAAGAGCCATTCCTCGTTTTGGGAAATGGCTCTTATCGTTTGAATTTTTATTCCCGTTTAAGGTTAGGGAAGATTGGTCCAGCTCACCACCACTGGACAATTTATCTAATTTTTTGGACAATTTATCTACTCTTTATGGACAATTTTATTATCACAAATGGACAATTTATCTATTTTTTTTAAACAATTTTTACTATCGCCAATAAACTACCATCAATAGCAATTCATCAAAATTTACATAGCTATTCCAATAATTAATTCTTTCATCTTATCCGCATTAAACCTCGTAACAATATACACTCGCTGATTATCTCCATCTGGTATCTCAATTATTGCATCGGCTTTAAGTTTTATATACTTCTCAGTCCAGCAACAATTTCCCCAACCTATCTCTTCTACAACATCAAATATCTTATCCCAATACTTCTTTTTATTCTTTATATAAACCATATCTCTCTTTATCTTTTTAATTTTTATATTAGTATCAATAAGCAGCATCATAAAAATAAATCCTTTCAATATCCCCGCAAACTTCCCATTTTATCTTGGTAGTATATATAATAACCTTACCTTCATTAATATATTTTTCAGTATGATCTATACACCTTATAAATAAATAATCGGCATCAAATATTGACATATCTTTCTTAGCCAAATTCTTCATTACTATTTCAAAACCTATCTTACATCTTTTAATCTTTGCTATTTCTAAATCTGTATTCTCTAAAAATATTTTTCTTTTCATAAATTTCAACTCCTATGCTTTCACAAAACCTTAAAAACTCTTCTTTCTCTCTTAAATATTCTTTATATTTTTGACATTTAATTTCGTAATACTTTTTTTCGTGATCGTCCTTCATTTCTTTTCTTCCCCCTCTTTTTTAAGTACCCCTAATAAATTTTTAATACTTTTATATATCCTCTACCCTCACCCCCAATAAGCACTCATAAACCGCCCCATATACCCCCATTAATTTAATAACAATGCGGTGAAGACGTTTCGATTTCTTCGATTATTGTTTCAATATCCAATTTTTCCACCTTTATTAATTTCTTACAACACGGACAAGTAATACTATACCAAGACACATCATCCCATTGACAAAAATCATATTTATATTCTTCATCTTCCGCTAAAAATTCACATTCACAATACTCACATACGAATTTTGCTAATTCCTTTTTCTTAACTCCCCATTTTAAAATCTTCACAGCGCTACCCCCTTAATATTCTATCTTATCCAAATCAATTATATACTCTTCAAATAATCCATTTCCGCCATATTCTTTATACCTGCCCTTCATCATTGCTTCTTTCCTACAATTAGGACATCTACAATAGACGTTAAATAGCCCCCTATAAAGAGGAACAAACATTCCTTCTTCTCCTACTCTTATTTCAATACATTCTCCTTCTTTTGCTCTCCAAATACATCCGCATCTCTCACAAGAAAACACATAAGAGGGCGCTTCTTTCCCTTTTCTTAAAATTTCCATAATTTATTTAACCTTCTCTTCTTCTATAATTTTCTGTTTTACCTTCTTATCTACTCTAACTCTAATGCCTTTTCCATCTTTCAACTTCAATAGCATGTCATTACCCTCAAAGAATATATCTTCAACAGCCTCATCATCTACCTACAAATAATAATCTCTTAAAATATTCTTTATTATTGGAACAAATTTAAAATAATCCATATTTATCCTCCTTTATACTTCAAGTCGAAACTATTCTTCCATATTTTCAAAAGCTCTCCATACACCTTCATCTTCATACCACACCAAAGACAATCCCATAATATTAAAACTATAATAAAAATCTTTTACTCCACCTGCAAGTACAAAAACTCTTATTTTATTTTTTGGGTCTATCTTAATTGATGATACAATAGAGTTAGTTGTTTTCCAATACACAGTTTCTTCTTGACAATAGTTAGTCAATCTATCTAAAAACTATTCCATCATTATTTTTTTTGATTCCATAACATTTTCTCCTTTAAATCTTCTTTCATTACTTAAATTATAACATAAAATTTTTTCAATTTCCAATCAACCTCTTCCTCACCCCCACAAAGGGAGTAGGCCGTCCCATCGGGGCGAAGCCCCGATAAGAGTAACCAATGTCCAGGTAGTAAAGACGAAAAAATCAATTGCTTGCCACCATATTCTTGATATTTTCTTTAAGATAATAATAATATATATTATCTTAAAGAAAAATACTACTTTATGGTGGCAAGCAAGAGAGATACAATGTTATATACCTTTAAAATTTTTTATAATAATTATTAATTTCGATTATCCCTTATATTTTACTTTAACCCTATCACATTCTAAAAACATAATAAAATCGACAAAGAGTTATTATTTACTTAACGATAATAATATATATATTATCGTTAAGTAAAATACTACTCTTTGTCGAAAAAGCATAATTTTAGTTATTATAAAAGGCGTTTAAATCTACCGTCATACCTAAACACTTCCAATAACTTCCTGCCCTATTACTAATAAAAATATTATTATGT
>JAEEGL015011488.1_pt1 | contig 19707 bp, 18 predicted proteins | sample 9134231 | NCBI WGS metagenome assembly JAEEGL01 (sample SAMN16246548, study PRJNA631951) | gut metagenome | biome: gut microbiome; feature: rumen; material: fiber-attached | host: Bos | place: Iran: Karaj | collected 2018-10 | reverse complement strand
CGAACAAAAGTACTTCACGTTGAAGTACGAAGACGCGATCATTGTCGGAACCGAACTGTTTGACGGTGAAAACGGTATGATGTACGAAAAAATCACCTTCACTTTCGCGAAAGTTACCTACACATACATTGACGGTAATATCGAATTTACCGATGATTGGAAGGCCTGACAGCGAATGAAACGGTCTGAATGACCGGAACGGAACAGCCGTTTGATCCCGCATCGGAGAGCCGTTTTTCGGCCCAAAACAGCCCCGATTTAAATAGCTGGCCAGTCTTTTCAACACAAAGGCACTCCGCAGTGAGTGCCTTTGTTTTAGCATCGCCACTCCTCAGTCTGCCCGTTTATTTGCGGGTCTTGCCCAGATAAACCGAAATGCCGCCCCTCGCTGCGTCACGGGGGCGCTTTTTATTTACGTATTGAATTTTAGCCCGCGAAGTGCTATACTTATTTATAAGAAAAAAACGGCGTAAAGGAACGCGCTTATGAAAGTCCTTTTAATGAAATTTCGCGAGGCGGCATTATCGGTCTTACCGGTAATGCTTATCGTCGTGATCACCTTTTTCACGCCTGTATCCGACCTCACCGTGACCGAACTTTTGGTCTTTCTCGCGACCTGCGTCATGCTGGTCGTCGGCGTGGGGCTTTTCAACCTCGGCGCCGATCTCGCCATGTCGCCTATGGGCGAGCACGTCGGCGTGGGACTTTCCAAGACGGGCAAGCCCTTACTTCTCCTTTCGGTCTGCTTCGCGATGGGACTATTGATAACCGTCGCCGAGCCCGACCTTTCGGTGCTGGCGGGCCAGGTCTCCGAGATGGTCGACGGCACGGTGCTTATAATCGCCGTCGGCGCGGGCGTCGGATTGTTTCTCCTTATCAGCGTCGTCAGGACGCTTAAGAACAACCCCCTCCCGCAGCTCATTACCTTCTTCTATTTCGCGCTTTTCGCCGTCGTAGCCGTGCTTATCACGCGCGGCAAGGGCGGCTTTACGGCGCTTGCCTTCGACTCGGGCGGCGTCACCACGGGGCCCATAACCGTCCCCTTTATAATGGCGCTCGGCATCGGCATTTCGTCGACCGTCGGCAAGCATAAAAACGCCGAAAACAATTTCGGCTCCATAGCGCTTTGCTCCGTCGGCCCCATCCTTGCCGTCGTCATTATCGGCATACTCGCAAACGGCTCCGTCACCTACGCCCTCCCCGATTATTCCCTCGGCGCCGACGTTTTCGGCATCTTTTTCGGGACGCTTTTACACACCATGGGCGAGGTCGCCTTCGCCCTCGCGCTCATCTCGGTCTTCTTTTTCATCCTGCAGTTCACCCTTCTTAAACTCCCCGTTAAAAAGATACTTCAGATATTACTCGGCATAGCCTACACCTTCGTCGGACTCGTTATATTCATGACGGCCGTCAAAATGGGCTTTATGCCCGTCGGCTTCAAGCTCGGCAAGGCGCTCGCATCAGCCGAAAGCCCCGTATTGCTTGTGGTTTTCGGACTAATTATCGGCATGGCGACGGTGCTCGCCGAGCCCGCAATCCACGTCCTCAATAAGCAGGTCGAGCAGATAACCGACGGCACCGTCAGCCGAAAATCGATGATGGTCGCCCTTTGCATCGGCGTCGGCGTCTCCATCGCCCTCTCGATGATAAGGATGATATTCGATTTCAGCGTGCTCTATTACCTCATACCCGGCTATATCATCTCGCTCGGGTTGTCGCTTATGGTGCCGGGCATCTATACCGCCATAGCCTTCGACTCGGGCGGCGTCGCGAGCGGGCCGCTGACGTCAAGCTTCATTCTTCCGCTTGCCATAGGCGCCTGCGTGGTGCTTCAGGGCGAGGGCAAGATACCCGAGGACGCCTTCGGCATAGTCGCCATGGTCGCAATGACGCCGCTTATCGCAATCCAGCTTCTCGGCTTCAAGGCCACCCTCAAGGAAAGCATAATCCGCCGCCGCGTCATGTCGCGGATGCTCGACGCCGACGACGAGCAGATAATCGAGTTTATATGAGGAGGCAAGAGATAAATGAGTAAACGAACGCAAAAGCCCGCCTCCCCCGATAAGCTCAAACTGCTGATAACCGTCGTAAACCGCGTCAAATCCGAATATTACGCCGACTTCTTACGCCACTACGGCGCGAATATGCAGCTCTTTGTCGCGGCAGAAGGCACCGCCAAAACCGAAATGCTCGACTTTTTAGGCCTTTCCGACGACCGTAAGAGCGTAATAATCAGCGTCATCCGCGCAAGCAGGGCGGACGCGACGCTGAAGGAGCTCCAGAACAAATTCGACACCGTCAAAAACGGCAAAGGCATAGCCTTCACCGTTCCGATGTCAAGCGTAATAGGCGTAATGGCCTACAGATTTCTTGCCGATCAGAGAGACGACGGGAGGCTGCTTAAATGAAATACGATAACGAAGTGATTTTCTGCATAGTGAACGAGGGCTACAGCCAGACGGTAATGGACGCCGCCCGCCGCGCGGGAGCGAGAGGCGGCACGGTTGTCCGTTCTCACGGCACGGCCAACGCTGAGGCCGAAAAGATGTTCGGAATAACCATATCTCCGCAGAAGGAGATAGTCATAATGCTCGTCGAATCATCGGCGAGGGACGCCATCCTTCACGCCCTCTACGCTTCGATAGGTCTCGACTCTCCGGGGCAGGGCATAGCCTTCTCGATGCCCGTCGACGGCGTCGTCGGCGTCTGGAAGCCGTCCGACGCCAAACCCACCGACTCCGAAGCCCCCGAAACCCCCGAAACTCCCGAATAATAAAATTAAAAGCACCCCCTCGGGGTGCTTTTTCGTTTTTGATTAAACGGTTATTCCCGTTCCGGTCTCATCCTTTAAGTATTCTTTGATCCGCTTTGAAAAATCGTCCTTCACCGTCACGTCCGAAAGGTTTTCCGGAGCGTTCTTTCCGTATAAACCGAGTTTTCCTCCGAAAGTCTGAACGTAAACGTTTCCGGACATTTCCGCGCGGTCGGTATCTCTGTCCGCGATCATGTGGACGAGCCGTTCGGACGAACGGTCGAGAATATTGTTTTTCACGACGAAGCGCTTTGCGGAATTATTGTGGTTCCATCCTTTTATCGCGGCGGGAGTGCTTTTATCGGGCCGTTGAGAGCCCCAGCCGTATCCCGAAAAACGGATGATATTATTCTCTATAAGACAGTTGCTTATAAGGCTTTTTTCGTCGTTTGCGGTATCGCGCGTCTTTTCGAGAAAATATTCTATCCCGTAGGTGCATCTCTCCACCAGATTGTTTCTGTAAACTATGTTTTTCAGGTGATATTCCGTTCCGTCCGTGCTGACCTGATGCGTTATCCCCGCGTCGTAGACCTCGTAGATATAGCAGTCCGAGACGGTATAACCGTCGCAGCCGCCGTATATTTCCACTCCGTTGCCGTATCTTGTTACCGACCCCCGTTTGTCGGCGGGATTGTTCGGATCCGTCCCCGAGTAATTCTGTATACAGCCGCCTATCCATCCGATCTCGCAGTTTGTGACCTTAAGCCCCTTTATACATATTCCGAAAGCGCCTATCGCGTGCGTTCCGACGTATTTTATCGCAAGTCCGTCGATACGCACGTTGTCCGAAGATCCTATCTCGAACATATGGCCGAACGTCAGCGCCTCAATGCTTGAAAACACCTCTCCGGGATCGCCCTCGTCGCATCTCAGAACGAGGCTTCCGGGCACGTCTCTCCCGACGTCGGGGACGGGGAAACGCTCTCCTTTTGACGGCGTTTCGGTCATCCTGAATTCCGACAGCCAGACGAAATCGAGGTTTTCAAGGTGCTTTTCGGGATCGAAAAGTATCTCCGGCGCGTTTCTTAGGACGAAACGTCCGTTGATATACGAGGGAGTCTGTTTGAACGCGTGGCTCTCTCCGCCGTTGAAGACGAGCGTCCCGCAATCGGGAAAGCCGCCCTTAAGCTCCCAGAGATTGTCGGTCTCTTTATAACGGCGCCAAATATTTTTGTCCGCAAGATCGCGGGGACTTCCGTACAGCTCCGGCCGCTTACCCTCTCCGTATGCCGCGTACGTCACGCCCGGCTTTGCCTTTATAAAGCCTCTGAAAAGATCTCCCCGCCTGAATAAAACTCCGTCCCCTTCGCGGAAAGCGAAGGAACTGACCTTTGAAAGGGTTTTCCACGGGAAGTCGGGCGACGTTCCGCTGTTTGAGTCGTTTCCGTCCGAACTGACGTAATAAACGCGTCCCTTTATAACGGGCGAAGAGCGGTATTCGTCGAATTGTCTCCGCCTGTCGGCGTAACGCCGTTCGTATTTCTCTAAGTCGAAATTGCAACCGTTCATAATGATTTTCTCCATAAAACTAGAAACTCAGTTATTATTCTGCTATCGGAACGGCTTTCAGTCAACCGTTTCATAACCGCCGAAAGCCCGCGAGACGGAAAAAGGTTCTATTTCTTCCTCGCAAGCACCACGGCGCTTTCGCCGCCGTAAACCGTGTTTTTCGCGACTCTCGTTTCTACCGCCAGCGCGAAATGCTCGGCCGTGTTTGCGTGCGGGACGTAACAGTCGCTGTATGACGAAACGTCAAGCCTTATCCTCGCGCCCTTCTTGACGTGAAAGGCGGTCGGCTGAGATACGACCTCGAAGGAGCGCCTTTCGCCCGCCTTGTAGCCGCCGTCGGCGTGGAGCAGGGTGGTCGCGCCGTCGATTACGTTATACGACTTGCCGTCCTCCACGAGGTAAAGCCTGAAAACAAAAGCGGTGTCGTCGCAGTTCGACGAGGCCTCGAGCCTGAAGATCACGGGCCCGAAATAAGAGGCGGCCTCCGTAAACGGCTCGCTCATATAGGAGAGCACGTCGGGATGACTGTTTTCCTTATCGCATAGAAACATATAGTCGTGCTTTTCGTGATGAAGCGGATTTTCGGAGTCGTAAATATACGACCTTTCGCCGCCTTTCGGCGCGGACGCCGACATCCCGCCCTCCGACGTGAGATAAAACGTCTCCGACGGCTTGATTTCGTAAGGCGAGCGGGCGCTATACCACCTGTCCTCGCCCGTCATGTAATACCTGAAAACGCCGTCCGCGGCGTAGGGGAAGGGGACGCCGAGCCGCACGTGATCGAACCACAAAGCCTCGCGGTCGGGCGGAAGCGCGCCGCCCTCAAGCGGATAGTCGCTCCCCTCGCGGTATGAGAGATCGTGGCCGAAGGGCGTCATCAGAAAGGCCGACCTCGCGCGAGTTTCGGGCCTTAGCTTTTCCCACATCGAGCACATCCCGTAGCAGTAGTAATCAAACCAACCGCCCGTGAGAAGTATCGGGACGTCCAGCTTCTCGATAACGCCTATCCTCGGGTCGTTTTTCCACACCCCGCCGTAGCGGTCCTGCATCAGTCCCTCGGTGAAATCGGGGACGTCCTCGCCCACCGCCCGCTTCATAATGTCCTTATACGGACGGACGAAAATATCCTTGTCCTCCGCGATTTTCGGGCGGTCTTTCGCCATCATCGCGAGCCACCAGGTAAAGCCGCAGAAGGTGCGGCACATTCCGTTATAAAAGTTGCGGTGATACATGCTCTCGGTCTGCACCGAGAAGGCAAGCCCCCGAAGCCCCTCTATGGGCTCGTTTAGGAGCATCAGCATGACCGACGCGGTATAGCTGCTCCCAGTGAAATAAAGCTCGCCGTTATAACAGTCCAAAGACCTTATCCACTCAATCGTTTCGAGGCCGTCGCTCCGCTCCTTCGGGGAGTAGGGAATACACTCTCCCTCGCTTCCGAAGCATCCGCGGCAGCATTGAAAGACGACGGCGTAGCCGTGCCTTATAAACTGATCGTTTTCTGCGGACTTTATAACATCGTCGGTTATCTCGGCGCGGGCGTTGTAGGGAGTCCGCTGAAATACGACGGGATACCGCCCGTCGCCCGGCGCCATAACCCTCGTACAAAGCCTCGCCCCGTCGCTCATCGGGAGCATATAATCGGTAATTGTTATAGCCACAGTATCACCTCAATAACAGTATATCACCGTTTGACCGCGACTGCAATAGCCGCGGGGCGCAAATCAATTCCGCCTTGTATCTTTCTTTAATGTGTGATATAATTACATTATAAACCAAAAAGGATGTGCAAAATGAAAGCGTTCAAAAAGATCCTGAAAGTCTTTCTGATAATAATCCTCGCCCTCGTTCTCATCGTGGCGGCCTACGTGGCCTACGTTTTCATCGCATTCCACCGCATCGGCGATACGCCGATACCCGTCGAAAACGCCGTCACCGCCGCCGCCGGGACGGGCAAAACCTATAAAATGGTCTCCTATAACGTCGGTTTCGGCGCCTACGAGGCCGACTACGGCTTCTTTATGGACGGCGGCCACGAGTCGTGGGCCTGGTCGAAGGAGCGGCTCGACGCCAATCTGAAAAAAATATCCTCCTTCCTCGCTTCCGAAAACGCCGACTTTTACCTTATACAGGAGGTCGACATAGACTCGACCCGAAGCTACCGCGTCGACGAGCGCGTCTACCTCGCCGCCGCTCTCCCCGCGATGACCTATACCTTTGCCCAGAACTACGATTCGCCCTTCCTTTTCTATCCGCTCTATCAGCCGCACGGCGCCTCCCGCTCGGGACTCATGGTCTTCTCGTCCTTTGCGATAACCTCCGCCGAGCGTAAGGAGCTCCCCATAGAAGACGGCCTGACAAAACTACTCGACCTCGACCGCTGCTATTCCAAAAGCCGCGTCGCCGTCGAAGGCGGCAAGGAGCTCGTACTTTACGACTTTCACCTCTCGGCCTACTCGTCCGACGGCGCCATCGCCACCGAACAGCTGAAACTCCTTCTTGACGATATTCAATCCGAATATAATAAAGGCAACTACTGCATCGCCGGCGGCGACTTCAATAAAGACATCCTCGGCGACTCCTCCAAATATTTCGGCAAGTCGGACATCGAATACACCTGGGCGCAGCCCATCCCCGAAGGCACCTTCGACGGCTTCGACGTCGCGCTTGTCGCTCCGCTTGACGAGACCTCGCCCGTCCCGAGCTGCCGTAACGCCGACTCGGCCTACCACGAGGGACAATACGTCCTCACGATCGACGGATTTTTAGTCACTCCCAACGTCAAGGCGATAAGCTCGGCCGTCATCGACACGGGCTTCGCCTATTCCGACCACAACCCCGTCGAAATGACTTTCATACTTAAATAAGAGGCGTTATTCAATGAGTGAATTTTTCGGTTTCGGCGGATACGAAAGGATCCCCGAAGGCTATATGTCCTGGCAGCATCTGCTTTTCGTTTCGTCGCTTATGGCGGTAATGACAGGCCTCGCGATCTTTTTCGGAATTAAATACCGTAACAGGCCGCAAAAAGACAAGAAAAGGGTGCTTGCCGTCTCGGCGATCCTCATAGACTCTTTCGAGCTTTTCAAAATTGTTCTCGTCTGCGTGAGAGAGGGCGACGCGTCGCCGATACTTCGTATGCTCCCGCTTTTCCTTTGCAGTATTCAGCTTATCACCATCCCGCTCGCGGCCTTCACGAAGGGAAGGATAAGCGAGGCGGCCGTGGACTTCGTGGCCGTCTTCGGCCTCTTGGGCGCGGTGCTCGGCACCTACGGCGCGGGGCAGAATTACGCCGCCTACCCGGTCATCTCCTTCGATAACGTCGTTTCGGGCGTCACCCACGCCATTTCGGGCTTCGCAGCGCTTTACGTCTTCATTTCGGGACTTACCTCGATGAAAAAGAAAAATATCCCCATAACCTTCGGCATCCTCACGGCCTTCTGCGCCGTCGCCTACGTCGCCGATATTCTCATACCCTATAACTATATGTTCCTGATGCGCGGCGACGGCACGCCCTACGACATATTCTATAACCTCGTCGGCGGCAGCCCCGTTTTGTATCCGCTTACCGTCTACCTTCTCTTCATAGTCTATATCGCCGCCTTTTACGGAATATATTTCCTCTTCACCAAGCGAAAAAAGAGATAATTAAAAAAACCGTCTGCACCGCAGACGGTTTTTTCTTTTATATTCACTTATTCAAAAAGGCGAGCACGTCCTTTATAACCTCTTCCTTGCAGAAGTCGTTCAAAATCTCGTGCCTCGCGCCGTCGTAAAGCTTCATTTCGACGGGAACGCCTTCGGCCTTCATCATCTCATAAACCTTCTTTACGCCCTCGCCGTAGCCGCCCACGGGGTCATTTGCGCCCGAAACGAGCAAAACGGGGACGGACTTATCCATCTGCGCGAAACAGCTTTTTTCGCAGCTTTTTTTGTTTAAGGTCACGAGGTCCTTCATACCGCCGACGGAGAAGGGGAAACCCGAATACTTGTCCTCTATGTATTTTTTTCTGTTCTCCTTGTCGACCGAAAGCCAGCTGAACTTATCGGGCTCGGGGTCGTCCTTGAAACGCTCGTTGTATTTGCCGAACGCCATATCGTCTATAAATTTCGAGTATTTGTTCTTGCCCTTAAAGGCGCCGATGATCCCCGCCATGGCGATACCCGCCCCCGCGGCGGGGTTGGGGCCGCCCGTGCCCATGACGATAAGCTTGTCGGGTTTGCGGTTCATGACCGACGCCAGTCTTACGACAAACGACCCCATACTGTGACCGAAAAGCAGGTAGGGAAGGGCGCCGTATGCCTTTTCTACGGCCTCGCGGAAGTTCTCCGTGTCCTTCACCAAAAGCTTCCAGCCGTCCTTGGGGGCTATAAAACCGAGCTCAGAGTCGTCCTTCACGGTGCCGCCGTGGCCGAGATGGTCGTAGCCGCAGACGAGAAATCCGTCCTCACAGCAGGCGGACATAAACCCGTCGTAACGGCTTATGTGCTCGGCCATGCCGTGGACGACGTGCAAAATACCCTTCGGCGCGCCGTCGGGCTCGTAAACCACGCCCGCGAGGGTGTGGACGCCGTCACGGGACGGCACGGGAAAAGCGGTCTTTTTCATATTTTTTTCTCCCTTTTAATATGCTCTGCATCCGCGGACGGCGTCGTGCCATCCCGAAAGCTTCTTTTCTCTCTCTTCTCTCGTCATCTGCGGTAAAAACGCGCGGTGATTTGAAGAAAGCGCCTTTACTTCAGCCTTGTCCTTGAAGAATCCAGAGGCGATGCCCGCGAGGTAAGCGGCTCCCGCCGCCGTCGCCTCCTTCATTTCGGCGCGGATGACGGTGATATCCGAAATATCGGCCTGAAACTGCATAAGAAAATCGTTCGCCGAGGCGCCGCCGTCGACTTTAAGGGCCGAAAGCTTTACGCCCGTGTCGCCCGCGATCGACTTTATAACGTCGTCGGTCTGGTAGGCTATCGACTCGAGCGCCGCCCTTATTATGTGAGGCCTTTTGGTGCCTCTCGTAAGACCCAGGATCGCGCCCTTTGCCTTCATATCCCAATACGGCGCGCCGAGTCCCGTAAAGGCGGGCACGACGTAAACGCCGCCGCTGTCTTTGACCTTTTTGGCGAAATACTCGCTGTCGTGCGCCTCTTCGATGAAATGCAGACCGTCGCGGAGCCACTGGATCACCGCGCCGCCGACGAAAACGCTACCCTCGAGCGCGTATTCCGACCCCTCGCCCTCGAGCGACGCCGCGGCGGTGGTTATAAGTCCGTGACCGCTTTTAACTATGCGGGACCCCGTGTGCGCGAGCAGGAAACAACCCGTTCCGTAGGTGTTTTTCATCTCGCCCGACTCGAAACAGCACTGGCCGAAAAGCGCCGACTGCTGGTCGCCCGCCACCCCGCAAATGGGGAGCTTGACGCCCATAAAGTCGATTTCGCCGTAGTATGCGCCGCTTCTTTTAATGCCCGGGAGCATGCTCTTCGGCACGCCTAAAATATCTAAAAGTCCGTCGTCCCAATCGCTTTTTGAAAGCGAATAGAGCATGGTGCGGGAGGCGTTGGTGTTGTCGGTCAGATGTATTTTTCCGCCCGAAAGCTTCCACATGAGCCATGTGTCGACGGTGCCGAAAAGAAGCTCGCCTCTCTCGGCCTTCTCCCTCGCGCCTTCGACGTTATCAAGTATCCACTTTATTTTCGTGCCGCTGAAATAGGCGTCGATTTTAAGACCCGTCTTTTCGGCGATCTCGTCGGCGTGTCCGCCTTTGACAAGCTCGTCGCAGATGTCCGCGGTGCGGCGGCACTGCCACACAATGGCGTTATATACGGGACGTCCCGTCGCCTTTTCCCACACGACCGTCGTCTCGCGCTGATTGGTGATGCCCACGGCGGCTATCTCGTCGGGCGAGATGCCGCTTCGGGCGACGCACTCGGTCATCGAGGCGAACTGGCTCGCGTAGATCTCGAGCGGATTTTGCTCGACCCATCCGGGCTTGGGGAATATCTGCGGCACCTCGTTTTGAGCCACGGCGACGATATTCATATCGCGGTCGAAGAGGATGCTTCTCGCGCTTGTCGTGCCCTCGTCGAGAGCAAGGATGTATTTTTTCATTGCATACGCCCCCGTTACTTTATAATTCAATTATACCCGAAACCCCGTAAGTTTGCAACAGAAAAAAACAAGACGGTGCCGCCGTCTTGTCATTTGTTTTCGTTAACGTATTCCGCTATATCGCCAAGCCCGCACCCGAGGATGGAGCAGAGAAGGTCAAGGGTGTGGGTGCTTACGTTTTCGTTTTTTCTGAGCCTGTCGAGCTGTCCCGTGCTGATGCCGTAGCGCTTGATAAGCGCATACTGCGAGACGTTTTTCTTCTTCATCGTCTCCCAAAGCTTGTTGTAAATTATCATTTTTATCACCCAATACTATTGTAAATGATAATTTATTATTGACAATAGCCCGTAATCGGGCTATAATATTATCATCATTCTTAAAGGAGAAGAAAAATGAAAAAAATTGTAAAACCGATTATTGCGCTTGCCCTTGTTGTTTTTATGTTGTTGCCCGTTTTAAGCGGGTGCCTCATAATAACGGACGAACCTTCCGGTAGCGGGAATAATTCCGGAAAATCCAACACCAACACAAGCTCAACCACCGCCGCCAAGGAAAGCTATAAAGTTGGGGAGGCCACGGTAACTGTTTGGACGAACTCGATCAACACAAAATGGGTCAGAGTGATAGTGCCGATAATAAACGACGGTAAGACCGATCTTTATCTCTCGTCAAGCTCTATAGACCTCGAAACAAGCGACGGGAAACTCATTCAGACCCTTAAATACGTAAGCGTTTATCCCGAAGTCATAAAACCCGGAGAGACCGGCTATTATTTCCAGGAAACGACTTACGATGGAAATGAAACGAAAAACATAAAAGCGATTCTACATCCCGACGTCGACAAGGCAAAGGTCGAATGCATAAGACTTAAGACCTCCGACCTTCAGCTCAAAGACGACAAATATACCGGCTTAAAGGTAATCGGAAGGGTTGAAAACGATACGGATGACGAACAGTCGCTTGTTTACGTTGCCGTCATTCTTTATGATAAGAATAAAAATGTTATAGGTATTAAATATACGATCATTTCGGACGATATCGGAGTAGGCGAAAAAATAGGCTTTGAAGCCATAAGCCTGACGTCAGATATAAAGTCTTCCAACGTCGCGTCGTTTGAAGTAATCGCCTATCCCAATCAATTCCAGTTCTGATTATAGCATTAATAATAACCCCCGCCCTCTGGCGGGGGTTATTTTTTCCCATTCCCGCATATAAATAACAATACCGCCCGCCCTTGCAAAAAAGACGAAAACGCGGTATAATATAATGTGAAAGGGGATAGAAACATGAAAGTTCTTATTATAAACGGCAGTCCGAGAAAGGACGGCAACTGCGCCCGCCTTATCCGCGAGGCCGCGGCCGTTTTCGATAAAGAAGGCGTCTCATACGAACTATTCGAGGTCGGCAATAAGGCGATAAGAGGCTGCGCCGCCTGCGGCTACTGCGTCACCCACGACGCCTGCGTCTTTAACGACGAGGCGACGGAGCTCGGAAAAAAGTTTGCAGAGTGCGACGGACTTCTTTTGGCCTCCCCCGTCTATTACGCCTCGGCAAACGGCACCCTTGTCTCGCTCCTCGACAGAATGTTCCGAAGCATAAAATGCGACCTTCGGATGAAGGTCGGCGCGGCCTTTGCCGTCGCGCGCCGCGCGGGCACCGTCGCCACCTTCGACGAACTTAACAAATATTTCACAATAAATCAGATGGTAGTCGCCTCGGGCGACTACTGGAATAACGGCTTCGGCGGCGCGAAAGGCGAGATAGAGGAGGACGCCGAAGGTCTCCGCAACGCCCGCGTCGTCGCCCAAAATATGGTCTTCCTTATGCGCGCCGTCGCCCTCGGCAAAGAAAAATACGGTCTCCCCGAGAACGAACCCCGCGTCCGCACCTCGTTTATACGCTGAAAAACGATACAGAGATATTTTTATCTCTGTATTTTTGTGGTATAATATTGTTATAAAAGCAAAAGGAGCCCGTTATGAGAACAGATAAAGAAATAATCGAAGGCGCGCTTTCCGAGTTTGAAAAGATAGCCGCCGTGCCGCACAAATCGGGCCACACCGAAAAAATAGCCGACTTTTTCGTCTCCTGGGCGCGCTCTCACGGCTTTGCCGCCCGAAAAGACGCCGTCGGCAACGTGATAATAGACGTCCCCGCCAAAGACCGTCCCGAGACCGCGCCGCTCACCGTCTTACAGACCCACATGGACATGGTCTGCGTCGCCGCCGAAGGCAAGGCCTTCGACCCACTTACAGACCCCGTCGTGACGGTCGCCGACGGCGACTGGCTCCGCGCCGACGGCACTTCGCTCGGCGCCGACGACGGTATGGGAAGCGCGATAATTATGGATATCCTCACCTCCGATGCGCCCCACGGCCCCGTCCGCTTCATAACGACCGTCGACGAGGAGACCTCGATGAAAGGCGCCGAAAACCTCGACGCGAAATATATAAAGGGCGCCAAAAACCTGATAAACGTAGACTCCGAGGAGTCCGACACCGTCATAGTCAGCTCGGCGGGCGCCTTTTCGTGCGACGCCGTCTGCCGCTTGGCCGCGTCCGCTCCTAAGAAAGCCTCCGCCGCAAGAATCGCCGTAAACGGCCTCAAAGGCGGCCACTCAGGCATGATGATCCACGAGGGACGTCTGAACGCCGTAAGGGCCATTGCCGCCGTTTTGAAAGACGCCAAGGAAAGCGGCGTCCCCTTCGAGCTCGCCTCGTTCAAAGGCGGCAAGGCCAAAAACGCCATACCCGCCGACGCCGAGGCCGTCATAACTCTTGACGCCGCCGACGTCGCCCGACTGGAAGGCGTCGCGGCCGCCTGTAAAACCCGTTTCGCCGACGAATACAAGGGCGTGGAAGACGGTATTTCGATAACCGTGGGAGCGGCTCCCGCGCCCGCCTCGGCGATCAAAGACCCCGCGCCGCTTCTCGACTTTATTTTAGAGAGCTTCGACGGCGTTTACTCCATGTCCGAGGAGATAGAAGGCCTCGTCAAAAGCTCTTCCAACCTCGGCACCGCCGACGTAGCCGAGGGCCTCGCCTCCTTCGGCTTCATGATAAGAAGCTCCGAAACCAAAGAATTCGACGTCCTCAAAAAACGCCTTTCCGACCTCGCCGCCGATAAGGGCTTCTCGATAGAAAACGCCCGCGGATCGTCGGCGTGGGAGTATAAAAAGGATAACGCGCTCTTGTCCGCCGTCCTTTCGGCCTATAAAGAACAAAGCGGCCGCGAAATGAAGGCGACGGCCATCCACGCGGGTCTCGAAACGGGCATGTTCGCCGCCCTTTCGCCCGATACCGACATAGTCTCGATAGGCCCCGACGTCTTGGAGCCCCACTCCCCGAAGGAACGCTGCTTCCTTCCGTCGATAGCCGTCACAAGCAGACTTATCGCCGCTGTCCTCGCAAAATAAACCTTCCAAACGGAGAAGATAATGGATATTGAGAAACTGCTTTCGGAGCTCACCGAGGACGAGAAAATAGCCCTCGTCTCCGGCACCGATTTCATGTATACCAACCCCGTCCCGCGGCTCGGCATCGAGGCGCGGAGCTTTTCCGACGGCCCGCACGGACTCAGAAAGCTCGTCTCTAAAGAGAACAACGCCATATCGGTAAGCGAAAAGGCCACGGCCTTTCCGACCGCGGCCGCCGTCGCCTCGGGCTGGGACCCGAAAAACGCCTACGCCGTCGGGAAGGGAATAGCGAAAGAGTGCCGGAATCACGGCGTCGACCTGCTTTTGGGCCCTGGCGCCAACATAAAGAGAAACCCGCTTTGCGGAAGAAATTTCGAATACTTCTCCGAAGACCCGCTTCTCTCCGCTTCGATGGCCTCGGCCGAGACCGAGGGCATACAGTCGGAGGGTGTCGGCGCCTGTCTCAAGCATTTCGCGGCCAATAACTGCGAAAACTACCGCTTCGTCGGCGACAGCGTGGTCGACGAAAGAGCCTTGCGCGAGATATATCTCAAAAGCTTCGAGCCCGTAATAAAAACGGCGAAGCCCTACGCCGTTATGAGCGCCTACAATCAGCTAAACGGCGTATTCTGCAGCGAAAACAAACGCCTGATAGGCGACGTCCTACGCGGCGAATGGGGCTACGACGGCCTCGTCATGACCGACTGGGGCGGAGTCCGCGATCGCGCCGAGAGCATAAAAGCGGGTCTCGACCTCGAAATGCCGGGCGACACCCTCGTCTGCCGCAAACGCATAAAGGACGCTCTCGCCTCGGGCGAGCTTTCGAAAGAGGACCTCGACCGCGCGGTTGCAAGCGTCCTTCGCTTCGGCGAAAAATGCAAGGCGCGCCGCAAAGAAGCCGACCTTGCCGAAAACGACCGCCTTGCGGCCGATATAGCGGCCGACTGCGCCGTCCTCATGAAAAACGACGGCGTTCTGCCCCTTTCGGAAGGGGAGACCCTTTTCGTCTGCGGCGAGATGTTCGATAAAATGCGCTATCAGGGCGCGGGAAGCTCCCTTATAAACGCCTGGCGCGTCACCTCGCCCCGCGCCGCCTTCGACGGGGCCGGCGTGAAATATCTTTACTGCAAGGGCTACCGCGAGAGAAAAACGCCCTTCGACCGCGAACTCGTCACCGAAGCCGTCAAAGCGAGCGCCGCCTTTGACAAAATAGTCGTCTTCATAGGCCTCACCGACTACGACGAGAGCGAGGGGTGCGACCGTGACTCCATGCGCCTCCCCGAAAACCAACTCGACCTCGTTGAAGCGCTTCTGGAGACCGGCAAACCCGTCGCGGCCGTCCTCTTCGGCGGATCGCCCTTCGAAATGCCTTTCAAAGACAGACTTTCGGCCATACTCAACATGTATCTCCCCGGTCAGAACGGCGGCGAGGCCGTCAGAAAACTTCTATTCGGCAAGGCCGAGCCCGCGGGGAGACTTGCGGAAAGCTGGCCCGAAAGCTACGCCGACGTCCCCTACGGCGACCTCTTCGGCAAGAAGAAAAACGAGATATACAAAGAGAGCGTCTTCGTCGGCTACCGCTACTATTCGACCGTAAACAAAAAGACCGCCTTTCCGTTCGGCTCGGGACTTTCATACACGTCTTTCCTATGGCGCGACGCCGAAATAGAGGATAAGGGCGATGAAATAAAAGCCTCCTGCGAGGTCGAAAACGTCGGAGACCGCGACGGAGCCGAGGGCGTAGAGCTCTTCGTCTCGGCCCCCGAAAGCGACGTTTTCAAGCCGAAGAGAGAGCTTCGCGCCTTTGAAAAAATAAGACTCAAAAAGGGCGCGAAAAAGCGCGTGACGCTTACCGTAAAAAAAGACGACCTTCGCTATTTCAATATAAAGGAAAACCGCTTTACGCTCGAAACGGGCCGATATATCTTCGAATTCTGCAAGGACGCCGAGACTCCCGTCCTCTTCCTCCCGCTCGAGCTGGAAGGGGAGAAACTCCCCACTCCCTACGACGGTGAGACGCTTGCAGCCTACGCCGACCCCGCCTCCGTATCCGACGCCGTCTTCGAAAAGGTCTACGGCGCGCCCGTGCCGAAGCCCCAGAAGCTCTTACCCATAACTCCCGAGAGCCGCTTCGAGGACTTTCGCCAGAGCTTCGTCGGCAGAATACTCTATTCAGCAGCCATGGGCGTCGTAAACAAGCAGATGAAAAGAGCCAAAAAGCGTTCCGAGGGCCTTGAACGCGATAACAACCTGAAAGACGCCTTCTTCCTCGGCAAGTCGCTCGGGAGCAACTCGCTTCGCTCGATATCGATGAACGCGGGCAGAAAGTTCCCCTACAACTTCGCCGAGGGCGCCGCCGATATGGCGAACGGCCACCTTCTCAGAGGCGTAAAAAAGCTTTTCAAAAAGATAAAGGCGCCTGTGCTCCCCAAGGATGAAAAACAAAAGAAGCGGAAGGGTTGACCCTTCCGCTTCTTTATTATAGCTTATTTGCTTACGACCTTTTTCTGCCACGAGCGCTTGCCGCATTCGGGGCATTTCATATAACGGGTGCGGCCGGTGTGCATGGCGAACAGAACGCTTACGTAGCTCGGGACGTATCTGTGCCCGCATTCTTTGCACTCGTAATATCCCGCAACCTGCTCGACGCGGATGCTGAAGGCCATGGCGACGATAAACTGCAAAAATCCGAAGCATATCACAACTACCGGGATCCAGACCTCGGCGCCGCTCTTTCCGAGCCACGCGCCCGCCGCGACGGTCGAGAACAGAAACAGCGACGAAATAACGCCTATAACTATCTCAAGGCTTAAAAGCCTTTTGTCGGACGCCTCTTTCAGCTTTACCATTTCGATTAAATTCTTTTCGTTTTCTTTGCCGTAGTTCTCCATTGAAACTACCTCCCCGCTTAATAAATCGTTTACAGTGATACCGAGAATAAAGCATAACTCGAGCATTATCGACGCGTCGGGAAGCGATTTTCCGCGCTCCCATTTCGACACCGCTCTGTCGGTGATGCCAAGCTTCTCCGCAAGCTCCGCCTGCGTCAGACCTTTTTCTTTTCTTTTTTCGGAAATGAATTCGCCGATCTTTTCCTGATCCAAGGCATTGCCGCCTCCTTTCGCTACTATGATAGCCCGCGGCGTTAAAAAAAACAACAAACCGACGGTTGAGTGGGGAGAAATCAACCGTCGGGAGAGTTGTCTGACCGTTTATACGTTAATTCTTTTCAAGCACGTATTCGTAAGTTAAATCGTCCTCGGGGTCGTTGTTGAAGATGTCGAGCACGCCGTCCTTGAGCGTTCCGGTGTATTCTATAGAGAGCCCTAAGAAGGTCTCGGTCATCGTGAAGACTTCGCCCTCGAGCTTCCAGGTGACGTCGAAGGACTCGCCTTCGCGGTTGAAGACGCCTTTTCCGCCCGCTTTCAGCTCGATGCTGAACTCATCCTCGGTCGACCATTCGGTATCGCCGACGAATTTGCCCTTAACGCCGTTGTAGGTTCCGAGCTCGGGACCTCCCGCCGCGCAGGCGACGAGGGTGACGACCATGAATACCGCTAAGAATAATGCCGCTGCTTTTTTCATACGTTTATCTCCTTAAAAGATTTGATACAATTATATTACAAAGCCAAACGAAAGTCAATACGTCGACTTAAAACGAGGCAGGCAAAAATGTTTTACTTTTTTCGTCTTTATCTATTGACAAGAGCGGCGAAATATATTAAAATATCAAGGCTTGTTAAAAACGTGGCGGCATAGCTCAGCTGGCTAGAGCATTCGGTTCATACCCGACAGGTCGTTGGTTCAAATCCGACTGCCGCTACCATAAGGCGCCTTGGTCAAGCGGTTAAGACACGGCCCTTTCACGGCTGTAACAGGGGTTCGATTCCCCTAGGCGTCACCAAAAATTGTCGGCCTCACAAAGTGGGGCCGACAGTTTTTATTCATGACAAGGGGAATCGAACCGTGAGCGGGAGTTCGCCGCCGCGCATGCGGCGAGCGAATGACAGAGAAACAGCCCTGCGGGCTGTTTCGACGCTCACCCAAGCGAGCAAAGCGAGGGCGAGATATTCCCCTAGGCGTCACCAAAAACCGTCCGATGCGTTGAGTCGGACGGTTTCGTTTTTCATATCACTCGTTTTGAAGTGTATAAAAGCCCCGTCTCTCGACGGGGCTTTCTATTCGGGAAGTTACTTGAGTTCGACCTTGGCGCCGGCCTCTTCGATTTTGGCTTTGAGGGCGTTGGCCTCGTCCTTGGAGACGGCTTCCTTGATCTTGGCGGGAGCGGACTCGACAAGAGCCTTGGCTTCGCCGAGACCGAGCTGGGTGATCTCGCGGACGGTCTTGATGACGTTTAATTTGTTGGGGCCTATTTCGGCGAGAACGACGTCGAATTCGGTCTTCTCTTCGGCAGCGGGGGCGGCCGCGCCGGCGGCGACGGCTACGGGAGCGGCGGCGGAAACGCCGAACTCCTCTTCACAGGCTTTTACGAGCTCGTTGAGCTCGATGACCGTCATTTCTTTTATGGCGGCGATGATTTCTTCTTTAGTCATTGTAATTTTCCTCCAAATAATTTTTAAGTTTTTACGCGGCTTTACGCGTTCTTCTCCGCGACTGCGTTAAGCATATACACGAAGCTGGAAAGGGGCGACTTGAGGCTTCCGAGGAGCTTGGCGATAAGGACCTCTTTCGAGGGTATCTTGGCCAGCGCTTCGATGGTGGCGACGTCGACGGGCTTGCCGTCCATAAAGCCGCCTTTAACGGTGTAGAAGTCGTTTTTCTCCGCAAACTCGCAGACTATCTTGGCTGCCGAGGTCGCGTCCTTGGCGATGGCGACGGCGGTGTTGCCGTTCAGCACGTCGTCGAGGCCTTCGACGCCGGATTCCTTGAGAGCGAGCTTGATGAGAGTGTTCTTCGCGACGACGTATTCGACGTTTGCCTTGCGGAAATCGGAGCGGAGCTTGGTGTCGGCCGCGACGGTGATGCCGCTGTAGTTGACCATCACGCAGCTTACGGCTCCCTTGAATTTCTCGACGAGGGCGTCAACCGCCGCCTTTTTGGTTTCAAGTGCTTGCTTGCTGGGCATTTGCTGTTTCACCTCCCGTATTTTTACCTGACCGGACGGGGATAAAAAAGCGCTCCCCGTACCGAAACGAGGAGCGCAGAAATCCTGTGTTTGCTCTTCCTCGGCAGGCCTTTTTACAGATTATATCCTTTCGGAAACCTGCTGTCTTCGGTCAGATGGCAGTATTATAACACAAATTTTTAATTTGTCAACACTTTTTTTAAGCTTTTTCGGCGGAACCGAAAAGTTCTATCTTTTCGGCGACGGTAGCCTTTATCGCTTCGTAGCCGGGCTTCAAGAGCTTGCGGGGGTCGTAGCCCTTGCCTTCGAGGTCTTTGCCTTCCTCGATATACTTTCTCGTCGCGGCCGCGAAAGAGAGCTGGCACTCGGTGTTGACGTTGACCTTTGCGACGCCGAGGCTTATGGCTTTCTTTATCATATCGGCGGGGATGCCGGTGCCGCCGTGGAGGACGAGGGGCTTGTCACCCGTCAGAGCCTTTATCTTTTCAAGCACGTCGAAGCGAAGGCCCTGCCAGTTGGCGGGATACTTGCCGTGGATGTTGCCTATGCCCGCGGCAAGCATGGTGACGCCGAGGTCGGCTATCATCTTGCACTCGGCGGGGTCGGCGACTTCGCCGCCGCCTATGACGCCGTCCTCTTCGCCGCCTATGGCTCCGACTTCGGCCTCGATGGAGAGTCCGAGCTTATCGCAAATACCGACAAGCTCCTTGGTCTTTTCGATGTTTTCGGCTATCGGGTATTTCGAGCCGTCGAACATAACAGAAGAGAAGCCCGCCTCGATG